>Ga0209092_10000379_pt1 | contig 43167 bp, 47 predicted proteins | sample FraStrMetagenome_FD_187446 | JGI IMG/M metagenome (GOLD analysis project Ga0209092, IMG submission 187446) | Marine eukaryotic phytoplankton communities from Arctic Ocean - Fram Strait ARC3M Metagenome (SPAdes) (version 2) | ecosystem: Environmental > Aquatic > Marine > Oceanic | place: Fram...
TTTTCAGAATTTCACGAGAACGAGCAGCTGCGCAACCTGATAACCACCCGCATCATCCGCCTGCGCGGGTTGGAACCTGACAACAGCGGCACAGGCTGTGATAGCTACGCGCGCTATATATACATCCACGGCAGCAACCACGAGGACCGGATCGGAGAGCCCTTTAGCGGCGGTTGCGTCGAGATGCTCAATACAGAGGTGGTTGAACTATTTGAGGCGGTGGCAGAGGGTGACCTGATTTGGATTTGCACCTAGGCCATAAGAATGGCAAAAATCAACAGGGCTTGAAACTTCCCCTCAATTACCGCCAATTAAAATAAAGTAAGTTCTTCCTCGGCCTATATTCCACATCTTTCATTATTATGAAACGCTCGTCACTTTTCCTCACCCTAGGAGTCTGGTTCGCCAGTATCGCCCTCGCCTTCTTTATTGGTCGTGCGCTATCATCGACGGGCGCACGCACCGAACGAACAGCATTCGAAGCATTGGGTGCCGGTCAAATACAAGAGGCCAGGCGTAGCGCCCCAGCGCGAGCGGATACAGTTGGGGCCTCTGCGGACGAAGAGGAAGCGGCAGCGACGCTTGAGCAGCTGCGCAGTCAGAGCAGCGAAATGACCCGTCAGTTACTCAATGCGGCCTTTGCAGTACCGATCTCAGATCCCGGCAGATCAGAGACGATCAACCAGCTCTTGGCGCAACTGGCCGCCTCGGATCCATTGGCAGCACTTGAGATTACTGAGAGCATCGCTTCGCGGCGCGACGCCGAGCTCGCACGCAACAATATCTTAAAAGTATGGGCGAGCAATGAGCCGATGGCGGCATTGGCTTGGGCTGACAGCGCCTTAGCGGATGTACCGTACAACCTGCGCAACTCACAGATGGAAGCTATCATCCAGGGGTTTGCTGAGACCAACCCCAAAGGCGCATTCAACTATGCGAATGCCATGAGCGAAGCAAATAGCTCCGAGTTACGCCTAAAAAACCGCCTCCTGAGCGAAGTGATCGAAACACAGATTCGCGGCGGCGGGCTCGAAGAGGCACACGCAACGATCGCACTGATGGTCGATGGTCCCAGTAAAGACAACTTACAACGCGAACTGGTCAACGAATGGGCCGCCTTTGACCCTGTGAGTGCTGCGGCCTATGTGCAAGGGCTCGGCAGCGATGCCAGCACTGGCATGAAGACCGCCTTAATCGGTGAATGGGCAGAGAGCGATCCCGCCGCCGCTGCCGCATGGTTGAGCAACCTATCCGCAGAGGACCCTGCCTACAGGCAAGCGACCACTCAGATCACACGCGAATGGACCCGCTACGACCTGACGGCCTCCTCCGAGTGGCTCAACTCCCTACCGGCCTCACCAGAATTGGACCGCGCCGTCGCCACCTACACGTATCGCGCTGCCCAAGAAGACCCACCGACCGCAATGAGCTGGGCAGAGTCGATTAATAACGTAAACATGCGCAATAGGATGATGCAACAAGTCGCCGCCAATTGGAAAAACGACGATCCGGAAGGCTTTACCAACTACCTAGACAATAGCGATTTGAACGAGAAAGAGCGCGAGCAATTAAAAACAGCCAAATCATGGCACTCTTCCGGCCATGGCTGGGGAAGCCGGCGGTAGACAAAAAGTAAGCCGATTTTGGTGGAAAGATCACCTGCACTGCGGTCTTCAGTGAAATCCAAATATCCAGCCAGAACGACCAACCGCGAATATACTCTAAGTCGTCGCGCACACGCTCTTCGATCAGTGCTAGTTCGGTCACTTTGCCACGAAAGCCTTTTACTTTACCAGTTCCGTGATGCTGGGTTTCACAAAATGGCGGGTACGGTAAATATTTACCGTTGTCATAATGCCCTCGAAGCGTAGCAGTGAGGATACTGCCTATTATGCCGACTCCGCCAGATAGCTCCCTTCCCGCCGCTCCTCTCGACTGGTTTTGCCTACGCACGCAAACCAAGCGTGAGCATATTGCCGCCGCGATTCTCGCAAAAATCGAATCCGTTGAGGTCTTTTGTCCGCGTATTAGTCAGATCAAGAAAACCCGGACTGGCAAAAAACGCTTTGTGGAAGCGATGTTTCCGGGTTATATCTTCGCTAAGTTTTCGCTGCGCGATAATTATCGCCGTGTCATCCATACACAAGGCGTCAGTCAACTCGTGCAACAAGGCGAGCGCCGCGCACTACCCGAACAGCTGATCGAAGATCTCCGCGCCAGTGTGCCCGAAGGTATCATCGAAGTACCTGATCTCAGTATCGTACCAGGCGCACAGGTTAAGTTCTCATCTGGCTCTCTACAAGGCCTCAACGGCAAAGTGCTCGCACAACTTTCCGCGACCAACCGCATCCAAGTGCTACTCGAGTTCCTCGGCAACGAGATCACAGTAGCTGTCAGTGCCGACGATGTACTACTCGATGCTGACGCAGAATAAGGCCATATCCAGAAATTTTTACTCAAATAGAGATCACGCGACTCAATAAGATTCGCGCGCAAGGCCCCGACGACGTCATCTTAACAATTACCAGAGTGAAGCAAGAAGTGCACGGCCACTGGCTGCGCGACCACCTCGACGAATCGCCAACGATGCTATGCAGATAGCGAATCCAGCGCATTTTTGACAGGCAACAACATTAGGCATGAGTTCTCAGACCTCGCCACTCTACGGCTCAATAAGCTTCAATGACCAGGGTATTACTAATGCGCGTGGTCGTGATCGTGGTCGTGACGATGCGCCTTTTCCAGCATCTGGACCTTCTCTTCCAAGCTAGCCTCTACTGGCAAGGTCTCAACTGCCGCTTTTGGCTGAAAGCACTGCCACAACGGAATATTCAACTCGTCCTCCAACTCGCGAATACGGTCGTAGATGATCGGCTTCTGAGCATAGGGATCATCCGGCAGGTCAGTATGCAATTGTTTAAGAAAGTCATACGCCTCGGCATTCTTGCCCTCACGACGAAGCAGTTCGCCATAAATACGAGCAGCAAAATACGGCGCATCGGATTGCTGCGATGCCAGTAGAAACCACTTCGCGGCATTGGGTGCATCTTTCAAGCGATTCAAATAAATCTGCCCAACTTCCAAATAGAGCTTCGCTTTCTCGGGGTGAAATTCACGAGCGCGTGCCAGCATCGCAAAAGCTTGCTCCGCTTGCTCACGATCCAGCGCCTGCTGACGGCTCTCCGGCACATCCGTATAGCCACCCTCTTCCTGGATCCGCCAATTCGGCACATCGTAAGCAATCATGCGCGCACCATTGATCCAGAAAAACTCGGGGCTCGGGTCCAGCGTTGTCACGAGCCGCACCATCGCATCGAGCTTCACGCGATCGCGGCGTTCCCAAATCGTATTGGTGCGAATCCATAGAAAGTCCGCCATCACCGCACGGAAGCCACCGAGCACACCAACGATGAGACCCTGCCCGAGCGCACCTTCGATCGCCTGCAGATTCATCTCCGGCTGCCGTGCCTTGACGACCTGCCATGCCGGCGCTTCGATCGGCCGAGTGGCTGCGCCCAACACGATCAAAACAAACAGCACGGCGCAGACACTACGCAGGCGCAGAAATATAAAATGAGTGAGATAGCTACTGGCAAACATCCTCTAGATCTCCCGTTTTTTGAAGTTCACCTGCGCAAGCAAGATGAATGCGACGGTATAGATCAGTCCGTAGCCGACAATCTGCAGCACTGTGCTGGTAGGCAGCGGAGTACTAGAAGCAAACACCAACTGATCGCCGACATTGAACAATTGAAAATTCGGAAAGATCAAGCCGAGCACGCGCACCAACCACGCGCCGACGCCCGCCTCCATCGACGAGTACGCATCCCGCGCGATATATTGCAGTTGGCAAATAATCAGCATGAAGAACGAAACCACCACAGTGTAGAGATTCGTATTGGAGAAGCTGGCAATAAACAGAGCGATCGCGCTCAAGATGCCGAACTTCATCCACTGCAGCAGGCCAAAGATAAATAAATCACCGTAGCGGATCAAACGCCCATCGACGAATTCCTCACCGAGCCGCGCCATCAGGATTGTTTCACGCCAATAGAGAATGCCACTCAGCACCAGTATGATGACGGTGGTAAAGACCAGCATCAGCATATGCGCGCCAAGGAATTTACCCGCGAGGAACTCCAGCTTATAGATTGGCTTGGCCAACATCGTCAGCGCCGTGCGATTCTCGATTTCGCTAAAGAACAGCTGCGTCGTGGCTGCAATCGACAGAATCGAGCCGAAAAAGAACAGCGCGCCAAAGCCGAAGTCGGTGACGAACTTGAGCTCGCCCGTGCCAAAGTCGAACTGTTGAAAGAAGGTCGAACTCGCCACCAGCGCCACCGATATCAACAGCAATGAATTGAAAAACTTCTGCCGCACCGCCTCGAGAAACGTATTACCAGCGATCAGCCGAATACGAGAAATAGAATTCATTAATCCGCTCATTGTGTGCCTCCTTCTGTCTGTGAATCAGTGCTGCGTGCGGCCTCGCGTTGTTCGACTTCTTGTAAAAAGAGCGAATCCAAACTCAATCGCGGCTGCTCCACTCTACAAAGCGTCCCACCCTGCTCAGCAATCGTCTTCTCCACAGCTGCTCGCCCCTCGGCGCTCAGACCTTCAACCACCAGCGACTGCGCATCTTTCTCCTGCACCAAATCGTCGACGCGGCCCTCGCGAACCAACTTGCCACGATGAAGAATTGCCACACGGTCGCACAGCCCTTCGATTTGCGCCAATAAGTGTGAGCAAAGCAGCACAGTCTTACCGCGCCGTTTCAGCTCGCGGATGATCTCCGCAATCGCTGCCGATCCAAGTGGATCAACGCCAGCCGTCGGCTCATCGAGAATCACCAAGCGTGGATCATGCACTAGCGCTTGTGCCAGTCCGATGCGCTGCAACATCCCCTTCGAATAAGTGCCGACACGGCGATGTGCGGCTTCGGTCATGCCAACCAGTTCGATCACCTCATCCACCTGCTTAGCGATTTTGCCACGCGAAACGCCACAAATGCGAGCGTAGAAGCGCACCAGCTCGCGGCCAGACAAGTAGCGGTAGAAATACGGTGCTTCGGGCAGAAAACCGACACTATGCCGCGCGGCCACGGTGTGGCTAGGCTTGCCGTAGATCTGGCACTCGCCGACTGAGGCATCGAGCAGACCGAGGACGACCTTGATCGTGGTACTCTTGCCCGAACCGTTCGGCCCAATTAGGCCGAAAATTTCGTTATCGCCAACTTCGAGATTCAAATCGTCGACCGCGCGGAGCTTCACCCCACGCATACCGATCGAAAAATCCTTGGTCAGGCCCTTAATACTAATCGCTGGATGACTCATATTATTGTAAAATACGAAAACTTTGGCAGGTGCGTGGGCCGCTGTCGGTCTTGATCTCAAACTGGCGGATGTAGCTTTTTAACTCTTCGGCCACCGCCTCTTGGAAGGCCTGAATTTCAGACTCCTCACCCTCGACACAGAGATGCACACGTCCATCAGTGAGATTTTGCACCGTGCCAGCCACCTCGAAGCCCTTCGCCACGCTCATGGTCTGATAGCGAAACCCGACGCCTTGGACGTGGCCTTCGAACCAACAATTCATACGGAAAACACTTGAAGTCATACTTAGAAAATAGGGGAGAGCGTGCAGGATTGGCACAACAGTTGCGTTAAAATCTTATTATATATGCCTGCCTTCGCAGTTCAATCAAAGCAAAATCAGCTCAAACTGAAAAGGGAGTTGATTTTTGAAATCAGAAATACAGATTCAGCGACATCGGATCTGATCCGAACACTATGAGCGATCCAAATTTTGAGCATTCCGACGGCAACTGGGACGAAACACCCAGCGAGCCGCATTGGAATGAATACCAATGGCGAAAGTATCTAAAAGGTTCCGACCAAGATACCGCCAAGTTTCTTTCGATCTACAACACGCTCAAGCACAAGTCCAACCATCTCGATGAAGTGGCCGTGCAGATGGGCTGGGATGCTGACGATATCTCGCTGACCGACGAATTTAACACGCCGGAATCCGCAGAAGAGGCCGAGGCGCGTTTCGATGCGAACGACAATGCCCCTTACACTCTGCATCGCCACCCTGTGATTGTGGTAACCCGCGCCCTGTACCGCTATTTGCACGAGAGCTGGGAACACTACATGGCGCACAGCCAGAATTATCTTTCGCCGCAGCTCTGCTGGAACTACGCCAACAGTCTTCATCAGGCAGAAATGAACGTTCTATTATCCATTCAGGCCATCGATCTTGGTGATTTCGGCCTGACCATTTGTCATCTTAAGAATAGCTTGAGTGCACTTAACCAAACTTTAGCCCTACTCGACCAAGTGACACATCCGGACCCTGAATTCCTCGCCAGCTTTCGCCAGGAAAACCAAATCCGAATATTTGACCTGCGCGAGATGTGGATCCGTGTGATGAGCGACTGCCGTATTGAGTGCCAGCGTCGCCCTCGCGGAGACCAGGACTAATTCTTAATTTCAAAAAGAGCTATGATTAACACAAGCCGTTTCTTCGGTTGGCTCAAGCGTTCAGACCCTGCTCGCAAGGCTGCACGTTCACAGCTCAAAGCCGCTAAACGCGGGGATCGAGAGCAATATCTAGCGCTGGCTTCCAACTACATCGATCTGGCGCAGACATTTTTAGGCTGCTCCTTTGCCGAGCCGACCGAGCTGCGCATCGCACGCGTCACACAGCTATTCAATGAGCTGTGGCAAAATCTACCCTACTCAGAGCGGGTCTCCGACTTCGAGTACATGCTCGCTCAAGCCTTGATCGAAAGCACCTCCGACCAAGGCCTCACCACCTCAACTGAAGCGCTTGTCATCAAGCTGCGCATACTAAGCCCAGAGTCCCGCTTCGCATTTCTCGCCTACGCTTTTGGTAACTGGCCGCCGCGCTGGATCGCCCTCATCATGCGCATCAAGCAAGCAGCCCTGCACCGCCTGCTCTCCGAGGCACGTTGCGAACTCTGCAGTATTAGTTGGGAGTCACTCGCATGCGAAGAGCGCGATTGCCTAGAAGCGATCAGCGCCAAACTCGACACCTGCCCAGATATTCGTACCAACAAATCGCTCTGCAAACGCAGCAGCGCCTATCCTCGCGTCAAGGAGATCAAAGCCCACTGGCTAGAGCTCCGTTCGGAACTCGTCGAAGTGCGCATGCGCTATACGCTCAACCAATGCGAACGCGAACAATTACTCTCGAACATACTCGACGCAATTGCCGACAGCTCGATGCAGCGCCCCGCATTCGTCGATCGCATGGTCAACACCGTGCATTTCTCACGTCACTCTAAAATCAAGGTCTCGTAAAAGTTATAATGTTTCCAACACCCCGACACCTCACCGCACTGCTGCTCCTTAGCTGCATCACTGCTAGTGCCCACTTGCAGGCCAACATCGTCGCCGGCCCAATGCTCGGCCATATCGACATGCGCGAAGCTACCATCTGGGTGCAAACCGATGCCCCCGCTAAAGTCCGCGTCGCCTACGCCGAGCAAGGGCAATCCAATGCGCTGCACTGGAGCGATGCCGTCCAGACCAGCAACGCCTTGAATAACACCGCGACCTTCACACTCGACGCAGTCGAGCCCGGCAAGAATTACAACTACCGCATCGAGCTCGACGGTAAGCTCACCGAGGACCAAAACACCTTTAAGACGCCGACCAACTATATTGGCCGCACCCCGCCCCCCAATCTGCGCATCGCCGTCGGCGGCGCACACTACGCCACCGAAGATGGCTTCGAGCCGCCCTATCAAATTCTCGGCGGGGGCTATGGGATTTTTTCAAGCATTCTTAGCGAAAAGCCAGAACTCATGATCTGGACTGGCAACACCGCGCACCTGCGCGACAGCGACTGGGCCTCTCAGAGCGGCACACTCAAACGATTTGCTAAAGCACGTAGCGTCTCCGAACTTCAACCCCTGCTCGCTCGCATCCCACACTATGCCACTTGGAGCAGCGCCGACTACGGTACCGTAAACGCTGGTAAGTTTTACTCCTACCGCCAACAGGTCGAAAACAGCTTCAACGCCTATTGGCCGAAGCCCGTCGAAGTCGCAAGTTTGGATGGTATCACCACACGCTTCCGCCGCTCCGACGTCGACTTCTTCATGCTCGATACCCGCAGTTATCGCGACGATGCACCCGCTAGTGACCGCCTGCCACAAATGCTCGGTAAAACGCAGATCGAATGGCTTCGGCAGGAAATCATTAACAGCAGCGCGACCTTTAAGATCATCATCGCCGGCGCACCGATTCTCAACCCTGCGGACAATCGCAACAATCTCAGCTACGCCGAACGCGAGCATGGGGAACTCCTGCAAATGCTCCGCAACGAACGCATCGCTGGGCTCTTTTTCATCAGCGGCGGCAAATATTATGGCGAGCTCACCCGACTCGTGCACGCCAACAGCTACAATCTGTTCGACCTCACACTCGGACCGCTCACGGCCAATTCGGAAGCCAATCAGGATGAGCTAAACTTCTTTCGTATGCCCGGCACTAGCACCTTCGAACGCCACTTTGCCCTACTCGACTTCACCGGCCCCGAAGAAGACCGCGCCATCAGCATCCGCGTCATGAGCATGGCAGGCGCAGAACTGTGGCAACGCACCATCAAAGCCAGTCAGCTCCAACCCGCAGAAAAAAAGTAGAGCAAAACGTAGGGCCTCCGCTTGTTATTATGCCCTTGGGTGCAGAGCGCCGCCCATCGTAGAAGTAGCAGAGCCAAATAACAGCGGCATGCCGCAAGCGGCAACCCTACAAAAAAACCTCAAGTCTCCCGTCTCAGCCCTCAAGTCTCTCAAAATGCCTCCCTCCAACTCAACCGCAGCGCTCGAGACCATCGATTGGGGACGCACCGAGTATCAAGCCGCGCTGGAGCGTCAAAAAGCCTTAGTCGGCCTTAGGCGAACTGGCGAGGCGCCTGACACACTGGTATTTACCGAGCACGCCCCCGTATTTACGATCGGCATGCGCAAGGGTGCCGAACAACACCTGATCTGGAACGAAGCGCAACTCAAAGCAAAAGGCGTGCAAGTTATCCGCAGCAACCGCGGCGGCGACATTACTTACCACGGCCCCGGCCAAATCGTCGGCTACCCAATTATCTCTCTTCAAGCGCGGCGCGACCTTCACGCCTACCTACGCGACCTCGAAGAAGTTGTCATCCGCACCCTCGCCACCTTCGGATTGCAGACAGCTCGACGCGACGGCCAGACCGGCATCTGGCTCGACGCGCGTAAAATCTGCGCGATCGGCGTGGCTGTGCGCAGCTGGGTGACTTACCACGGCTTCGCGCTCAACGTGAATCCCGACATGGGTCATTTTGCTGGCATCGTGCCCTGTGGCATCACCGACGGCACCGTCACCTCGATGCAAGCTGAACTCGGCGGGACAATAGACCTAGATGACGTACAAGCGCGTTTAGCAGTTGAATTTAAGAACGTATTTCGGAACACTGCCGCACCTAATGAACAATCGTAAACCAGAATGGCTCCGAGCGAAGCTGCCCACCAGCGTCGAGTACAAGGCAGTACGCGAGATCGTTGACACCAACGACCTGCACACCGTCTGTAAAAGCGCACAGTGCCCAAACATGGGCGAATGTTGGTCGCGGGGTACAGCGACTGTCATGATTCTCGGCAACATCTGCACGCGTTCGTGCACCTTCTGCGCGATTAACACAGGTCGCCCGACCGAGCTTGATCTCGGCGAGCCCGCTCGTGTCGCCGAATCAATTGCCAAAATGAATTTGAAGCACGCCGTGATCACCTCCGTGGCACGCGATGACCTCAAAGACGGCGGCGCCGCGGTCTGGGCCGCCACCATCCGCGCGATCCATCATCGCTCCCCCGAGTGTGCAGTCGAAGTACTCACTGCTGACTTCCGAGGACAGCAGGAATACCTCGACGTAGTGCTCGATGCCTGCCCCGACATTTTCAATCACAACCTTGAGACGGTCGAACGCCTGCAACGCCCAATCCGTAAGACCGCCCGCTACGATCGCTCCCTCTGGGTGCTCAAGCATGCCAAGTCTCGCGGCTTTACCACTAAATCTGGCATCATGCTCGGCATCGGTGAGAAGGAAGAAGAGATCAAACAAGTACTCCAAGATATGCAAAAAATCGGCGTCGACATTTTGACGATTGGCCAATACCTGCAACCCAGCAAGAAGCACCAACCAATCGATCGTTGGGTGACACCTGAAGAATTTGCCAAGTGGAAAGAATACGCCTTCAGTATCGGCTTCGGTGCCTGCGAATCTGGGCCACTCGTCCGCTCCTCCTATCACGCCGAAGAACAGTCTGCGATGTTTGACGTCCGCGCCCGCCGCAAAGCAATGCTCGACGCCCAACAAGCCGGAAAGGAAGCCGCCGAAGTCGTCACCGTCTAGCGCTCAATAAATTCAATCAACCAACAGCGATGATTTAACAGTCATCGCTTTTTTGTGCACAGCGCGTATCATTGACAGCAATTTCACTGTGAAATGAAAGTCGTAGATCGCGCCCCACTGGGTGATTAGCTGCGAACAATTGCGCGAGCCTGTCTACACGCGATCCTAGAGCGATTTCCATCTATGTAAAAGATGATCTAGGCATTCGATACCTGCAGTCTAATGCCTAGCAAGAAAATATCGCCAGCTCCGCAGGAGAAGAATCTTCGCTCATAGTCTCAGATGCGCGGTGCTGGGCAGACTTAAAAGGGCCCGGCAAATAATACAGAGCCCTTTGTTATAATTAATACGCAGTAGTCTGCTTTAGAATACTACTGGTTCAGTTTGATCTGCGAACGAATTGCGTCTTGGAGTTCTGGACGCCAAAGCTCACCCAAGTGCCCCCCCTGCTTAAAGACGGTCGTCTTGCCCGGAAATGTCTCTTTGAACCAGTTCAACTCATTCTGGCTCAATAGAAAATCATTGTCACTAAGAACCAAGTGAAGGTTATCCACTAGCTTCAGACTTTTCTGACGATTCTTCAAATTAACAGAATATTTGATCTGCTCTGCGGTCACGCCTTCACGCTCGTGAATCATCACGGTGATCTTGTTGTAGTAATCTTCGAAGCTCAACGCCTGCAAATCTTTATACAGCGCGCCCTTGCTACCGAATACACTTAACTCTTGATCATATGCACCCGCAATAATGGCTTCGTGCAGTGTCAACCGGAAGTTCAGGCCAATCAAGTAAGAGGCTTCCGCATTGGTAAACGGAAGATCCGCTGTCGGCTCCAAACCTGACTGAGCACTAATTAGTGCTTTAGCTAAAGCGGAATCAATAATCTGTTTTGCTTCATCCATATCACCATTCTTATATGGCGCACGGTAGAGCAGATCCAAGGCAGACAGACTGCCGAGCAAATTTGCTGGAGGATTGATCGCGATCACGTGATCAACCATGTGATCCATTTCACGTTCTTTCAGGTCGGCACCCAGATTCAATGTATACCAAGCACCCATTGACATACCGATTAACGAACGTTGCAGGAAGTTTTCTTCACCGTAAGTGGCATTCAGGTCTTTCATGATCGCTTGATAAGCGACACGGATCATTTCCTTATCTTTTTCTACGTAGCCAGGTGCATAGCCCTTAGGCGCTGCAGTCATAAACTCCCAATTGAAAGTGTTACTAAATATCAGCACACTGTATCCTTCACTGTAAGCTAATTCAGCCAACGCGAGGTCCATGCTACCCTTACGGTGCGAGCCCAGACCAGGAAGTTGCACCATCAAAGGTGCGGCTTCTGGTTGCAACCATAGTGAATATGGCAATTCCTTCTTCCAACCTTCGATTTTAGCAGAGTCATCTATACTCTCTCTCTTAAAATTGGGATTGGTTGGTTTTGCGAAGATCGCACGCAGCGTCTGCGTTTCTGCATCGTCATCACGAGCGCTGTCGTGTACGTAGTTATTGACCGCCGCCTCGCGACTTGCGCTGTATAGCAAGCGAGTGAGTTCATACGGATCATAATTCTCCAGCAGCGCATCATTGATCGTATCCGCATGCGCGGTCATATCATTGAACGTCAGAAAGCCTTCAACGAGGAAGTTGTATGGTGAATCCAGATATGCAGTTGGCTTGAGAAAAGAGTCTCCAACCATACCGACGACATCACGCTCAGAGCTCGGTCCTAACACAGGAATGAATACATATACTTGAGAATTCCAGCCCCATTGACCAAAGGTCTGGCCCAAATCTTCCTTACTTGGAGGTAAGTTATATTTGTTAGTCGCAGGATCATTGAGACCTAAGACACCGACGGTGGTATTGATACCAAAGCGCTTGGTTTCAATCCAGCTTTGTTGCCACTGCCATTGCAGGGAATTATTAACCAAGCGAACCGGATAGAGCAGATTGTCGTGAAAATTAGAAATATGCTCCCGCCCTGATTCAGGAATGAGCCACTGGTAACCTTTCATCGTCGGATAAACAACATTCTCAAAAAGCACGGTGTTCAGCGCAAAAGAAGCGCGATTGAGGGGTTCAATCGGGTCATTGACTCCCTGTAACATTAGACCTGAATCGGTCGGGGCGCTAGCCTCGGGAATTTTAGACGCATCATAAGATTGGCAAGAGCAGAGCGCAGTCGCTAAAACCAGGGTAAGCATTGGCCGTGTCGTAGTATTCATAGATGTCAGCTGTTTGTGATAAGGGACGTATTGAATCGAAGATAAATTACGATTTAATACTCATACAATACTGGATTTTTGAAAAAGTCAAACCACCCGACTGCGCGGTTCAATTGCTTATATTTAGAGTCTAAACAGTGCAAACTTGGACAATACCTACCAGATCAAACCTGCTCTGTACGGCAACTAGCAATAACCTAAAATCCATCAACCGTTAGCGCACGTGCACCGATGAATGGACCTAAAAAAATACGTGCAAGACGACGCACGATGCGTATTGTCATGTAACTATGTCGACAGAAGTAATGCGCAGACCAGGAGCTTTTCGCCCCGTCATTCAATTTTCGATCCACGCCGATAATAAAGTCGGCCGGCTCAACGAAATCATCGGCTTACTCTCTATCCACGAAGTGCACATTATGGCACTTTCGATTCTCGACACGACAGACAGCTCCATCATTCGCATCATTGTCGACTACCCCGAAGAAGCACAAAAGCTACTCATCGAGCATCAATTCTCATTCGTACAAAGTGAACTCCTCGCAGTCGAATTAGCCAGTGAGGCAGATATTAAAAAAGTCACTGCGGCACTCGTGCAGGCGGAAATCAACATCCACTACACCTATCCTTTTGTCTCGCGCCCAAATAATCGCTCCGCGCTGGCAATCAGCCTAGAGGATAACGAACTCGCAGCTGAAACGATCACTCTGCATCAGCTAAAAATCATCGGGCAGGACGATATTGCTCGATAAAAACGATATTTCGGACGAGCAAGTCTTGCGACCTGCAGTAAAACTCTAGTAAGTTCATCAAATGCCCCGCACACGATCTCGCGCCAATACCGAAGAAAAGTTTCTCAATGCTGTATTGGAGTTGGTTGCGCATGATGGTTGCTGCGCCCTGGGAGTCAACGCAGTCGCACACAAAGCAGGTGCTGACAAAGTGCTGATTTATCGCTATTTTGGGAATCTACAGGGCCTCTTACTCCGAGTCGCTGAGAGTCGACAATGGCTTCCTTCGCTGGATGAGCTACTGAACTCGCTCAAACTTGAAGCGGATCTGCCTGCCTCTGAGGTCATTCATCCACTCGCTCGCCTGTTAACCCACCACATCCGTGCCGATCGAGCCACGCACCAGATACTTCGTTGGCGCAAGGCGGAGGCCAATCCACTCACTGAGCATTTCTCAACGCAATGGAAAGAGATATGGCAACAACTCTCTGAACACCTATCGACTGGCTTGGACTACGATGCGCGCGAAAATTGGAAACGATTGACGGAACTGACTGCGCTGATCATCGAAGCCGAGTTGTGTGATGAGCGCGTCAACACTGGTTGCATTGATCACATCGCAAATGGCATTGTGACGGGGCGTGTGTCGCAGGCAGCAACGACCACTGAGTATCTAATCGAAGACCAGTTGCCGACCAACTTACTTTAAGGCATCTTTAGCGAATCGACCGCATCGGCACCAACTCAATCAAAGTCATCTCAGTCGGGCAATTAAAGCGAAGTGGCGGCAATCCTTCGAATCGATTCGAACCAGCGCCAGCCGAGACATTCAAGTAAGGGATGCCAATTCGCCTAAAACCTCTCGCCCACTCCTTCGGCACTTCACTGTCGATCACCAGCGCTCCATACCACGGCAAGCGCACTTGGCCGCCATGTGTATGCCCTGCTAGGCAGAGATCGATCGGTAAATTCACGACCTTCAGCGCATAATCCGGCGCATGGCCAAATAAAATGCGAAAGTCACTCGACTGGCTCTGATCCAACCATTGCTCTACTGTACGCGTGGCCCAGAGTTGATTCTTTGATTGGTATAAACTTAAGCCATGCAGATTAACAGTTCCCCCGCCGGTCTCAATCTGTGCAGAGCGCGACGACAATACCTGCAGTGGCGCCAACTGGTCCGCGCGAATACGGTAGAGTTCACGCTCGGTATCGCCATACACCGCATACGTGCCGAGCCGCGGATTCACGTCCTTGATCAGAGCCAACAACTTCGGAAATTCAGAGGCAAAAGTCGCAGGCGGCACGACTTGAAGGAAATCGCCCGTGTTGATGATTAAATCAGGGCTCAGTGCTTTGATCTGTTCAAAGATCTCTACTTCATAGTCGGTGATACGACCTGCTTGAATATCTGAAATATGTAGCAGTCGTATTGGCTGAGTGAGTTTTGGCGTCTCTAGTCGGACATGCTGCACAACCAAGCGCTGCGGCTCTACGTTGGTCACATAATACCGCAAAGCCAATAAATCGACCGCAATAAACGCATACAGTAGCGCAGTCCAAATGAGCCCCTTGCGCAGCACGCGCCACGTCGTCGCCAACAACGCAAAAAATACAGCGACGCCGAATAATGTCATCGGCAATTCCCACAAATTAAAATCATAGGCCTTATGAATCTCTGCAAAATTGGGCCTCAACATCCCCGCGTTCACATACAGTAAATTGCGAATCAACACATAGCAGAACACCAGCAACGCTGACCAGACCCCCAAGCGCCACGGGCGATCGCCTCGACTGCGAGTGCCGATATCGGTCATCGCCAATTCAGACAACTCCTTCATCGGATCGATTGCCTCCTCAATAGTAGACGCGCTACAAAGGGTATAAACGCAGGAGCTCCCAACAACCAACAAAGCAGTAGCTCGATGGGTGCCCGAAAGCCTGAACGCAGACTTTTCTGATACATCATGCTGCCGAGGGCCAAATTCATAATCTGAAAGTTACAATAAAATGACAGAAATGCGACAGGATGCCGCGTCAAACCTTGTGCTGCTGAATAACTGAGCTCTGCCATAGGGTCTGGAAACAGCGAAGCGTGATACCACTCCCACAACAATACAAAAAGCACCGTGCAATAGAGCGGTGCCACTAGCAAAGGTTGCGCCAGCAGTCGTACCACCCGCGCATCAGGCAGCACAATCATACCGAACCACAGTGGCAGCGTCATACACGCAAGGAACCAGAACGTACTATCCAGATCAGATGCAGCAAATATATCAATCAGCCAAATGGGCATACGCTAAGATAGTGAGCAGGTAGGAATGTGCGAAGGTATGAAAGTAGCGTGTAACAGGGAATTTCCACTTTTTCACTCTCCCTCATTGTTGGAAACAATGGTCGTGTAAGCTTCGATATAGCGCTGTAGAGTACCCGCTAGTACAGCTTCCGGCAATGCTGGCGGTGGCGGTGTTTTATCCCAATCCAACGACTCCAAGTAATCGCGCACAAACTGTTTATCAAACGACGGCTGTGCGCCGCCCGGAGCGTAGCCCTCACGCGGCCAGTAACGCGAAGAGTCTGGCGTCAAAATCTCGTCAATCAGGTAGAGTTCTCCCGCTTCATCCAGACCAAACTCAAACTTTGTATCAGCCAGAATCAAATTGGCCGCCTCCGCCCGCTCGACTCCCATTTGATACAGGGCGATACTCAAATCGTGCACCCGCTGAAATAACTCCTCGCCAATCAACTTCCCCGCATCCGCACAATCGATCGGCATATCATGACCGCTCGCGACTTTAGTCGTCGGTGTAAACAGAGCTTTCGGCAATTGGCTGCTGTCCTGCAGCCCTTTGGGCAATCTATATTCAAACAGCTTACCCGTCTCTTGATAGGCCTTCCAACCTGATCCAGATAGATAACCACGCACCACTGCCTCGATTGGCAGGGGCTTAAGCTTCTTCACGATCATACTACGGTGCTCCAACTCTGGGTGGGCCTTGCCCAGCTCAACGATCCGCGCCGCATGCTCATCGACTAAATGGTGCGGAGTAATCGCTGCCGCACGAGCGAACCAGTAGAGACTGATCTGCGTCAATAATACGCCCTTCCCTGCTAGGCCCTCATGCATAATTACATCGAAGGCCGAGACACGATCGCTGGCGACCATCAGTAAGGCATCGCCCAGATCAAACACATCACGCACCTTACCCGAGGCGACCAGCGGATACGGCAGGCCCTGGACCTGAAGGAGCGGTTCAGCTGGCAACGGAAAAGGCAAAGAGTCAGTATTCATAACACATTAATTAGTTCCTCAATGCCCATGGGCAAACGGTTTCTCTACAGATTGGGAAAAAATGTATCATTTCTTAAAAAAGTCTTGCAGGACGTGCGCTGAAACGTAGCTTCCGTGACTTCGCATCACGTCCCGTTCGTCTAGCCCGGTCTAGGACACCTGGTTTTCATCCAGGCAACAGGGGTTCGAATCCCCTACGGGATGCCATTTTAAAGCCCTCGGTCGCTTCAAGCGCCGAGGGTTTTTTAATGCCTACAGACTCAAAATGGGAGGGACGACCTCCGTGTCGTCCGCATTGCCCCTGAACTGATTAAGCAGCGATCCGCACGGAGGCGGCTCCTCACAGCAATGCGCAAGAGTTTTTCAACGCACAAGCGCATCAATCCCCTGCGGGACAACATTTTAAAGCCCTCGGTCGCTTCAAGTACCGAGGGTTAGTGCCTACACTCAAAACGGGAGGGACGACCTCCGTGTCGTCCGCATTGCCCCTGAACTGATTAAGCAGCGATCCGCACGGAGGCCGGCCCCTCCCTGCAATGCGCAAGAGTTTTCCAACGCACAAGCGCACCAAATTCCCTACGGGATGCCATTTTAAAGCCCTCGGTCGCTTCAAGTACCGAGGGTTTTTAGTGCCTACACTCAAAACGGGAGGGACGACCTCCGTGTCGTCCGCATTGCCCCTGAACTGATTAAGCAGCGATCCGCACGGAGGCGGCCCCTCCCTGCAATGCGCAAGAGTTTTGCAAAATACCCTAGTTAAACCCAAACAGCTTCTTCAATGTGCTCAGTGTGCCAGAGGAAATCTTTGGCTTCGTGCCGCCCACATCCAACACACGACGGCAATTCTGTTGCTTCAATAGCGTCGGGCTGTAAGCCAACACCTTCACATCGCCGAGGCGGCCGCCAATGGCTTCCTCCGCAAAACGCGGGGTCCACTCCTTCGGCACACCGTACTGTGAAAATGCGATATCCCAAGCCACCAACTGCTTGCCTACATACGGACGCGTGACCAATGCTGGATACGCTTTAACAAAGTCAGGCACATCAGCGGTCTGCACCCGAATACGCGCGATCGCCGGAATCAATTTCAGATATTCATACAGGTTGCTCACCTGGCCTTGACGGATCGATTCATAAAAATCGAGCGGATTGATGCTCACCAAGTTCATCCCATTCCACATGCCATGGCGATTTTTACTACCGAACTTCTGTCGATCATACCACCCCTGAAAATCATTCGTCAGGCGAAAGCCCATTTCAAAGTGCAAATGCGCGCGCGAGCTTGGAATCGAATACGATGCCGAACGGCCCATGATACCGAGCTTCGCACCCGAATCAACCCGAGCTCCGACGATGATGCCCGTTCCGATACTCGCCAAATGTGCGTAGAGGGTATGAAACGCAGGCACCTGTTGATCATGCTCGACCACAATATAACGGCCATAACTACTATGCCCGGCAGTTTTACTCACATGCACAATACGTCCTGGTAAGACCGCATACACCGCATCGGTAGGTTCGCCGCGCCGATCGCGATCGACTGGAAACAGATCCAAGCCCTCGTGAAAGCGCCCACCGCCATTACGCACGCAGCCAAACAAGCCGGACTCAGGCACACCCGAAGCAGTCGCTTGGATAAATGTCTCGATTGGCTGACCTTTTTGAAAAGCCGAATTCGGCGTTGGCCAAATTAGTCCCGCCTGCAGACACAGCTGCGAGAGCAACACAGCCGCACCGATTGCCAGTCGTTGAACTAGTCTTAAATACATAAACGCCACAGTTCGTCAGGATTAATACTTATAATGCGACTGCAGCTCTTGGATGCTCGCCTTTAGATCAATCACGAACTGACCCAGTTCATCATCAGGGATTTCCACAAAAGTATAGAACTGACCATCTTCGATCGTCCCACCTAAGCGTGTCGCCCCGACAGCTTGACCATTGCTGGTTAAGACGATGCGGCTGCCGCGATGAGTCACAGAGCGACGGTACAGCTCACGGCTGCCCTTATCCGTAATCTGAATCAGCAAAGCCATCCCCATGTCGACCTTCACCATCTCGACATTAATAATATCATATTCACCGACGACTGGCTCGCGCTCGAGTTTGATAGCCGTGCCTGAAATCGGCAAAGTGACCTTGCTACCACTGCCACCGCCATAGTCGATGCCGCGCGCCTCGATCATTAAACGAGGCACTTGCATATTTTCAATTTCGTTTTTAAAGCCCTCGATGCTCTCAAAGCAGCCAGCCGAAAAGAATAGCGACATCAATAGACTCGCGAGGGTCAAATTTTTACGAAACATCATAGTATTGAATTGTAATTATGAAATAATATCACCCAGCGTATCCTGAATCTTGAGCATCAAGTCGGTGGATATTTCCACGATGGGCACCTCGACCTCCTGCTTAGTCTTTACATGTCGATACAGTTGAGTACCTGCGGTCTGCCTTTTGCCGAGTGCACGCACCACGCGTTTACGTTCTAGCATCAGCGCCAGTAAATGCTTCAACGCATCGGTCTCTGCGAGGCCATCCGTTTGATCGTGCTCATACAGCGACAGAAAAAAGTCTTCTGCAGAGGCGACTGTTTCGCGGACGTTCGTGCTCTCATCCTCCGGATCTTTTACCACGCGCACCCAACGCCCAAGAATTTCACCTGGCAGTTCATAAGTATCGACTTCATCCTGCAACACATCGGCACGGCCCATTTCGCCAGCCTCGATATCTTTGAAAATCAAACAGGCAACGCGATCCCCCGGGGTAAAGGGAAGCTGTGAGAGCGAAGATTTGCGTGCGATACTTTTAAAGTGCCATTCCATGAGAGCGTAACAATGAAAGCCGAAACTGTGCGGCTGATTGCCTGTGATGCAATCAAATTGCCGACAACCTTCGCTGGCTATTTTAGTTTCAGGATTTCGACCATAAATAAAACTAACTAAACCACTTAAGACCCTGCGATTGTAATCCGTTTATGCCTCGAACTATTGCCACAGGAGACGGGCAAGGCTGTGCCTATGGCGGCCACCTGACTGCCTAAATCCTTGAGGATAACTCATTCGCCTGGGTTGGCGCGCGCAAAGCGCATGTGCATCGCAAGCATATGGCCGATCCCGTCTGACGGGTATGAACTCCTAAATCTAGGATGGTTCGATACCGTCAAAATGCTTGATCAGAGGAGCGAGGGCGAGTCGCCCTCGTTGCCATCGACCTAGCTCAATGTGGGCGAGTCGCCCGCGCTCCTATAGCTATCTAGATTTTTAAAAAAGATTCACTCTGACGCATTCAAAGTTCGACCTCGCAAGTTCAATGTTCGACGTTGACTGACACTATGTCTAATCCAGCACAACATCTTGGCCTCCTTTTGATTGATTTCCAGGATCCATTCCTCAACGCCATACCAGATCGTGAGCGCCTGCTCAAGCGCACCAGCTTCGCGGTCGAGGCCGCTGCACTCCTCGGTTGCTCGCTCGCAGTCACTGAACAACTCCCAGTCAAGCTCGGCAACACCACTGCAGAGCTCAAACAGATCCTACCGGAAAACACGCCCGTCTTTGACAAAAATACCTTCTCCGCAATGGAGGCCGACGGGCTCGGCCGCTGGATCGAAAGCAACCAAATTGACCACTTGCTACTGATTGGTCTCGAAACTTCCGTTTGCATTTATCAAACCGCCGTCCAAGCGCTCGGTGACGACATTGGCGTCACCCTTCTCTCGGACTGCATCAGCGAGCGGCGCCCGGAAGACCGCAAGCCAGTGCTCAAACAACTCCTCTCCATGGATGCGCACGTTCTGCCCTCCGAGACGATCTTTTACAGCCTGCTCGGCGGCGCAGCCCATCCACAGTTCCGCGAGTTCACGGAGATCGTCAAGCGTTACAGTTAAGCCTCTATCTCATACTCGAAAAGCAATCTGCGCTAGCACCCTAGCATATATTGCCGGTGTCGCGACACACAGCAGCGCATCCTGTGCTCAACGGTAGCTGATGGTGATGGAGCCATGATCCACTGCGATGCCGTCCCGAGCCACCAAAGCAAAGCTGATTGCAACCAAATATCGATGACGCCGTAATATTGACTTCCGGCCAACCACACGTTGCATTTTAACCCTGCTACCACAGTCATAGGTGGCGACCTCCTTTCAATTTTGCATTCTCCACTGACCACTTCTGACAACCATGGGTAATTCCTTCGGCACACTTTTTCGTATTTCTACTTGGGGCGAAAGCCACGGCGGCGGCATCGGCGTCGTAATCGACGGTTGTCCACCGCGCCTACCGATTACAGTCGAAGAGATTCAATTCGAACTCGACCGTCGCCGCCCAGGCCAGAGCGACATCACTACGCCACGCAAAGAGAGCGACGCTGCGACCATCGTATCCGGCGTCTTCGAAGGCCAGACCCTTGGCACCCCAATCGGCATCTATGTGCCCAATGGTGATCATCGCCCCTCCGCTTACGCGGAGATGAAGGATAAATTCCGACCTTCACACGCCGACTTCACCTATCAAGCTAAATTTGGCATCCGCAACCATGAAGGCGGCGGACGCTCCTCCGCACGCGAGACTATCGGCCGCGTCGCCGCTGGCGCAGTGGCCAAGAAGATCCTCAAACTGGCAGGAGATATCGACGTGCGTGCCTACATCACACGCGTGCATGATATTGAAATGCCGGCCTCCAGCGTATTCCCAACACTCGAACAAGTCGAAGCTAGCCCAGTGCGTTGCCCCCACCCCGCAACTGCTGAGAAAATGATCGAGCGCATCAAAGCCGTGCGTAAAGACGGCGACTCAGTCGGCGGCATTATCGAATGCCGCGTGCGCAACCTTCCAGTCGGACTCGGCGTGCCCGTATTTGATCGCCTCGAAGCAGACCTAGCCAAGGCTATGCTCTCCATCCCAGCCACCAAGGGCTTCGAGATCGGCAGCGGTTTCGGCGGCTCAGTGCAACTTGGCTCCGAGCACAACGACATCTTCATCAACAAAAACGGTAAAATCGGCACCGAAACCAACCGCTCCGGTGGCGTCCAAGGTGGCATCAGCAACGGCGAAGAACTCATCTTCCGCATCGCCTTCAAGCCCACTGCGACTCTGATTCAAAATCAACGCACCGTCGATTCCGGCGGCAACGAAACCGAGCTCATGGGCCGCGGGCGTCATGACCCTTGCGTCGTGCCGCGCGCCGTACCGATCGTCGAGTCCATGGCCGCCCTGGTACTTGTCGATCACTGGATGCGTCACCAAGCGCAATGCCAGAGCTTCGACTTCGAAGGCAAATAGAACAACCTGAGGTTTTAGCCCTCCAATCTTATCCTGCAGGTTTCACGTTTCAGTTTCCCACCACCCATGTCCGATCAAGCACCACTGGTTTATCTCATCTACGGCATCCCTAACAGCGGCCGACGCGACGTCCTCTTTGACCTGATCGATGGCGGCCTCGAAGGTAAAGAGCAGGTGCTCTACTTCCGCCCAGAAGGCGAAGCAGCAAGCCCCTTCGATGAGCAAATCGAAGCCCTCGACACTGTCAGCATCGTCGATTGGAAGCTAAGCGATGCCACAGTCATCCACGGCCAAATCGACGCCGCACCTGAAAAGATCATCTTTCTCGCCCCCGGCAATTGCGATCCAGCGGATGCCGCAGAAGCAATCAAGACGTGGACGGATCTCAACAGTTGCCAGATCGCACGAATCATCACGGTCGTTCACTGCGCCTTCCTTTCTGAAAACAGCACCGCAAAAGCGTGGTTCGATGCCTGTGTTCATTTTTCAGATGTCGTGCTACTCAACCGTCGCGAAGGCGTGAACAATAAGTGGGTCAAAGACTTCGAAGTCGGCTACCGCAAACAATTCTCTCCCGCCCGGTTCCTATTTGTAAAAAAAGGCCGCGTCGCCAATCCGCTCGAAGTGCTCGAACCGGAAGCCCGACGGCTCTCACTTTATTTTGATGAACTCATCCCGATCGAGGACGATGAGTTCGAAGACGACGAGCAACCGCAGGACACTAAGCCCGACAAATACATTGAGCGCAGAGAAAGCGGTCAACGCGCTTACCCCGTGCCCGATATTAAACAACAGCTCTAAGCAAAAGTTAGAGTGGACAGGCTAGATTACGCTGCCCACAAAAACTTCTAAGCCCCAGAAACGCATACATGCCAACCGCATGCATGGCATACTCGGCGAACAGCACGCCGATCAACCGCGGATGACCCATCAGGCGTAGCAATAAGCTATAAATAAACATAGCAGAAATCAGTATTTTGATGGTCCTAGCAGACGGATCGTTTCCAAATGAATAGCAAGCGGCCTACTATTCTACACAACTCAATCGCGCCACGTCCCGACCTTGAATCATCTCCCACAAGCGCTCACGTGTGAGTTTGGACGAGTCTCGAAAATACATCATCTCGGCGTGCTGGTCCGCTCGTGCAGGATCGATACGAATCCCCCACAGTGGCACCACCGAGTCCGGCCACATCGCATAGCGAACATCTCCCACTACCAGAGGATCATCGGAATGCAGAGTCACATAACCCTGCGAGAAAAAGCGGAAGCGCTCAACGTCACTGCCCATTACCGAATCAGGATCAACCAGCGCGGCAGTATCTTTGACCGTAAATACTTTGACTGATTGCCCCTCATAGAGTCGCGGCTCTGCCCCCGGGCCAATCCATACAGCATCGACATAATAGCGCCCCTCAAAACGATAGATCATGCGCCACAGCATGGTATTCCCAAACGATGGACGAATCGAATACTGCTCGGGCTGATGGCCGCGCTCTGCAGCCAGATGCTCGGCCACCTGCGTCGCTTTAACATGCTGGAGGCCACAGAATCCAAAATAAGAGGTGCAGAAGATCAGCGCAGCCTGCGCAAAGCGCGGACGTCGCCAAGTAAACGCAAACAAGGTCAACAATACCAGCGGCAGCGTAAAAATGGGGTCGATCACCGAAATAATATCCCAAGACTCACGAATATTACTGAATGGCCAATACAGCATAGTGCCATAACTAGTGCAGGCATCCAGCATGCCATGCGTCAATGCGCCCAGCACCGCAAAGAGTGCACACTGCCGGAAGGGAAGCTTCGATCGAAACAACAGAAGTTTAAACAGCACTGCTGTACAGAGCCCAATCAGTGGTGCAACAATCAGTGCATGCGAAAAATGCCGATGATATTGTAAGGTCAATAGCGGATCCGCAGCAGAGCGTATCAGCACATCAAGATCCGGAACCGCCCCCGCCACCCCACCGATGAGCACCGCCCATCGTGCTTGTTCACGCGAGCTAACCGCGACAGCAACCGCCGCTCCGAGGCTGAATTGTGTGAGAGGATCCATACCAGCATAAAATAGGAACTCTCCAATCAAGCGCCATCACGAATTTGAACTAATCTCAATAGCCCATACGATTGATCCTAAATATATTGATAAAATGCTCGGCGGCTATTTTCCGTGGTAGCCATCAGAGAGCCAATTTTCATCTCGCGAAACGGGCGCGACCTGACAAAATTTGAGTGCGCCACTGGCAATGGCCACTCGCGTATCAGAATGACAGCTATAACTTTCCCTCCGCGCCACTCGCATTTAAGCCATCGGGGAGTTTTTCGAGTGTGTAGACATCATAGCGATTACTCTTCCCCTCTAAGACATGACTCGGGGATGGCCCAGCTAAGGCTGGCGCAATCCGTGGGCGTTTCACCACCACTCGATAACGCGCGCACGACAACGCCGCGGTCAACAAGCCGTCTGCATCCGTATCTTGCCCGACCAACGAATGGAAGACACGCATCTCTTTCTTAACCATCGCACTCTTGGTGCGCACCGGAAACATCGGGTCGAGATACACCACATCGGGCCGCTTGGCCTCAGAGACTTCACGTAAATAATTAAGTGAATCCGCTTCGACTAAAGTCATACGATCCAACACCTCAACTAAGGCTGCATCTTGCGCCACACCAAAACGACGTGCTTGGATCATGCCATCCTCCAACAATGCGCGCACCGCAGTCACACGCTCCAGCAAAGTCATCCGACAACCTAAACTCGCGAGCACAAACGCATCGCCTCCCAGACCGGCGGTCGCATCCAACACCCACGGATGAACGCCACTGCGCACGCCGACCGCCTTCGCAATCATTTGTCCTTTGCCGCCACCTTGTTTGCGTCGATAGGTCACCGTCGCTCCATGAAAGTCCGCCCGAATACTCAAGCCATGCTGTTCTTCCACGGCGTGTAACACCAAGCCATCACTCGCCAACACAAAAACAAACGCCGCACCTTCGCCAGCGCACTGAGCCGACAAGAATCGCTGCAACACCTTAGGCTTAGCTGCCGCAACTGAACAACCATCGACACAGGGCAGTTTAAACCGATTGGCCCACTGCTGCGCAGTCGCCTGTAGCGCAGAATCTAAATATACGAGTGAAGACAGTTTCATAAAACGATACGACTCACCTTGCTGCGCTGCTGCGAAATCTCCAAGTGCAAAATACAATCCACTCCATCAACTGGTACCAAACGCACGAACTCGCTAAGTCGAGTCATTCTCCAAAGTCACGGCACCCACTGAGTCCTATTCTAAATAGTCGACGAACAGGGATTCGAGTTAATCTGAACCCCCACACTTGGAATCAACGACCATCCAAGACCACTTTCAAAATACTTATCCCAGCGACTCGCGCACTGTTGATTACACAATTCCTACACTACGTTCGTGCCAACGTAATACCACCTAAACAGAGAGACAGAGGGGTAATAACGATAAGGCCAAACTAGAGCTAACATATAAATTATACCGTCACGCGCAGCGGCTCAATCGTAGATGCAAAAAGATTGCGGCTCCTCCTTCAAGCAACTTACCTTGTCTCTATGACTTTACTCGACAACTGGCGCGCGCTGCTCGTGCCGAGCGGCACCTTCCAACTCCAGGACCTGTGGCAGCTCATCGTAGTCATCGCCCTCTTTACTATCAGCACGAAAACATTCGGCGCGAAGGCTAACTCAGTTGTCATCACACACAGCACTCCGGCACTGTGGCTCAAGGGCAATCTCAGCTTTCTCGCCCTATGGGCTGCCCTGATCGTCGCATGGGGGATTTGTATTTTAATACCAATCGAAGCTCCGGTCTTCAGTTTCTTCAGTTTTCTCGGCATGATATGGTTGGTCATCGGCCTGCTCACCAGCCTCATCCGTGCACCGTTCTGGTCCAAATCCGTCGCTGCAGTGTGCTATTTAACCTCGGCGATGCTAAGCCTCTCGTTGGTCGATGATGGCATTGATTCATTACAAGATCTACATGTTACAATCGGCACGTCGACCATCTCCGCCTGGGGAATCCTGTCTGGTATACTTGCCTTTGCATTCACCATGTGGGCGTGCCTCGCCGTGGCACGGATCATCGAGTCTCAAATCCAGAAAGTGCCTGGTCTGAGCCCCTCGCTGAAAGTACTGACCGCCAAGATTATTCGTATTGTTTTCATCGTCGTCGCCACCGCCGTCTCACTCAGTTCGATGGGCATCGATTTATCCGCCCTTACCGTACTCGGTGGTGCCATCGGTTTAGGCCTCGGTTTCGGTCTGCAAAAAGTCGTTTCCAACTTTATTAGCGGCATTTTGCTGCTAGTCGATAATTCCATCAAACCTGGCGACGTAATCGAAATCGACGGCACCTATGGATGGATCAATAACCTGCGTGCACGCTATGCGTCTGTTATCACACGCGACGGCACTGAGCATCTAATCCCGAACGAAGATTTAATCACACAACGTGTGATCAATTGGACGTTTACCAATAACCTCGTACGCATGAAAGTACCCATCGGCGTGTCCTATGACTCAGACCCGCATCAATGCCTTAAGCTGGTCATTGCTGCTGCACAGTCGATTGACCGCGTCTTATCAGAGCCGACACCAGTTTGCCATGTACTCGGATTCGGTGATAGCTCGATCGACCTCGAGCTGCGCTTCTGGATCTCAGATCCCACCAACGGTGTGGCTAATGTCAAAAGTCAGGTACTGCTCAACATTTGGGACACGTTTAAAGAAAATAATATCGAGATCCCTTACCCACAAAGCGACCTACACATTCGCTCAAGCGATATCGTAATGTCTTCAACAGAGCCATCCATCAGCCCAAACAATTAAGACCGTTCTGCCGACGACAGACCCTCACATTAACATGCCTACCGTTAAAAAAATCCGTCTCGACGAACTGCTCGTCGCTCAAGGACTCGCCGACACTCGCTCGCGCGCCAAAGCGCTTATCCTCGCAGGTAAAGTCAAACTCGGCACCGATCGACTGGATAAGCCAGGCCGCAGTCTACCTGCTGATGCCCCTATTGAAGTCGAATCCCCCCCCCGCTTCGTCAGTCGAGGCGGAGAAAAACTCGAAGGCTTTCTTGATCAATTCAAAATTGATGTCACCGGACTGCGCCACCTCGACGTAGGTGCCTCCACTGGCGGCTTTACTGATTGCTGCCTGCAACGCGGCACAATCAGCGCAACCTGTGTCGATGTCGGCCGCGCACAGATGCATAACCAGCTCATCCAAGACCCGCGCGTCACCAATATCGAAAAGACCAATGCACGGCACTTACAGATCGGCGACTTGCCTTTCGATAATTATCCACTGATCGTCATGGACCTTTCCTTCATTTCGCTCACCAAGGTACTGCCAGCAGTGTGGCAATTCCTCGCGCCCGAAGGCCGACTGATCGCTCTGGTAAAACCACAGTTCGAAGCCGAAAAGCGCGAAGTCGATGCCGCCCGCGGTATCATCCGCGACCAAGCAATCCAACAGCGTGTGTTGGCAAGCATTCAAGCATTCGCCCTCGAGCAACTCACAGGAGCCTCACTCATCGGCACAATGGACTCGCCAATCAAAGGCACTGATGGCAACCGCGAATTCCTAATGGGACTCACTCGACAGAGTTAACACTCCAAACGTCTCCTCAATAACGCGGCGGGAATTATTCGTAAAACAACGCTTCATCGCTGCGCCGAATACGCCTGATCAATATTGATCGATTTGCTGGCAACATACGATTTGTTGAAAAATCCACTCAGCTCATCGCACACAGCTGCCAACTCAGCTTAGACCCCGCACTGCCGGTTGATGCTGACTCATGCAATGGATCGCACCACCCTCGCGGACGATGTCGCGGCAATCAAAGCCGACAACCTCACGACTGGGATAACAATCGGCGATAATCTTCAAGGCTTCGGCATCGCGCTGCGGCTGCCCATAAGTCGGCACGAGCACCGCGCCATTAAGAACCAGATAGTTCATATAGCTCGCCGCAAGGCGCGTACCATCAAGATAGATCGGTTCTGGCAAAGGCAGGGCGACGGACGCATACGGCTGCCCCGTCGGCGTCCTGAAGGCTTGAATTCGCCGAGTGTTCTCACTCAGTGCCGCGAAATTGTCGTCATCAGAATCAGTGACCGACGCCATCAAGATACCATCATCCTTATAGAATCGTGCGAGATTATCGATATGTCCATCGGTATCATCCCCGACCAGACCATCCTGTAGCCAGAGTACTTGGTCGATCCCCAACCCGGCAACGAGGCGTGCTTCGATCTGCTGTTTACCTATTTCACCGTTGCGGCTTGGATTCAGTAATACGACCTCGGTAGTCAACACTTGCCCGGCACCGTTGCTTTCAATCGCGCCTCCCTCGAGAACGGTATCGAAGACCAACCGACGCACACCGACCTGATCGGCGATCCATGCGGACGCATTGTTATCTTTTTGCTGCAATGGGTACTTGTTGCCCCAGGCATTATAAGTCCAATCAGTGATACACAGTTCGGTGCCGTCTTCGTTCAGTAAAAATAACGGACCATAATCGCGGCACCATACATCGTCTGTCTGATAGTTGTAGAGTGTCACGTCGCTGGCATCTCCAGCCTGTGCCATCAGTGCTTGCAGGTCGGCTTGCGCGGATTGTGGACAGAGCACACACACCGGTTGAAAACGAGCGGCGAGCACATAGAGCGCCGCGAGCTGCTCACGCACCTGCGGTAAGACGCCCGCCCACAGATCGTCACGCGTTGGCCATGCAAACCAGACAGCTGCCTGCGGCTCCCATTCAGCGGGGAAGCGATAGCCTAATTCTTTGGGCGTACTCGGAGCGTTCATTTCAAAATCCCTAAATGATGCGTATCTTTACGCAAATTAATAACAGAAGCAAAACGATCCGCGCACTTAATCTTCGTCGATCATACGTCGGGTCAAGCCGTCAAAGCTATCAATTCGACGATCGCGGAAGAAGGGCCAATTTCGACGCATATCTTCCAGTGCGTTCAAATCGCAATCCGCCAAGACCAGCGCTTCCGCATCGACTGGTGCGCGCTCCAGCACCTGCCCATAAAAATCGGACACGAAGGATTGCCCCCAAAATTCAGTGCCACCCTCAGTGCCAGTGCGATTGACTGCCGCTACGTAGCATCCATTAGCCACCGCATGTCCGCGTTGCACGGTTTCCCAGGCAGTGTGTTGGGCTGCACCTAGTTGAGCCTTCTCCTCGGCGAGCCAACCAATCGCGGTCGGATAAAATAGGATCTCCGCACCTGCAAGCGCTGCGAGGCGAGCGGCTTCCGGATACCATTGATCCCAGCAAATAAGCACCGAAATTTTACCAAAACGTGTGTCCCACACTTGGTAACCCAGGTCACCAGGCGTGAAGTAGTATTTCTCTTCAAAGCCTGGGTCCTGCGGGATGTGCATCTTGCGGTACTTGCCGAGATACGAGCCATCAGCGTCAATCACCGCAGCCGTATTGTGATATACACCTGAAGCCCGTCGCTCAAACAGCGAACCGATGATCACCACCCCCAACTCTCCTGCCACTGCTGCAAGGACATCAGTGGTGGGGCCAGGAACGGGCTCTGCAAGATCGAACAGCTCCGGATCTTGAGTGCGGCAAAAATAAGGGGAAGTAAACAGCTCCTGCGTGCAGATAATCTGCGCGCCGCCAGCAGCAGCTTCCCTTATTTTATCAATCGTATAGCTGAGATTGGCCTCTGCGGATCCTTGCTCACGGACCTGAATCAGTCCGATACGCACAGTGCGATCAGTTGGAGTTCCACCTGCCATACACTGCAATTAATAAACGACTTTATTCAGCGGGTACTCAATAATCCCCTCCGCGCCATGCGCCTTTAATGCCGGGATTAGCTCACGAGAGAGCTTCTCGTCAATAATCGTATCGATCGCGACCCATGCCTCGTCAGTAAGGCGGTTGATTGTTGGATTACGCAGGGCTGGCAATTCTTCGAGAAGCGCATCGAGCTTCACTTTCTCGATGTTAAGCTTTAAGCCCACCTTCGAGTGTGCTTCCAGAGCCGCTTGCAACAGCATCGCGATATTTTCAATCTTCTTGCGCTTCGCTGGGTTTTCCCAAGCCGCCTTATTGGCGATCAGCACAGTGTTGGTATAAAGGAGTGTATCGACGATACGTAGATTATTTGCACGCAGCGAGTTACCAGTTTCCGTAAGATCCACAATCGCATCGACCAGATCCGGCACCTTCACTTCAGTCGCGCCCCAAGAAAATTCGACTTCGGCATTCACACCTTGGTCTTTCAAGTATTGGCCCGTGATATTAATTACTTCAGTGGCGATACGCTTGCCTTCCAAGTCCTGCACAGTCTGCACTGAGGAGGCTGCTGGCACTGCAAGCACCCACTTCGAGCGGCGGTTCGATGCGCGACTGTAAACCAAATCACATACTTCGACCACGTCAGAAGCGTTCTCACGCACCCAGTCTTGTCCAGTCAGGCCACAATCAAAGTATCCGTGCTCGACGTAACGGCTCACTTCTTGTGCGCGCACGAAGCGACCGTCCAACTCTGCATCGTCAAAAGACGGACGATACGAGCGGGAACTCTTTGTAATACCGAAACCAGCTTTGGCAAAAAGCTTGATTGTGGAATCTTCAAGACTGCCTTTAGGCAATCCGAGCATAAGTAATGGTGACTTTTCCATAAGGACAGTGAACTTGATGCAGGATGTCGCTGGCACAAGGAAAATTTCAGCTAATCAGGCCACAAGAAATGAAATAAATAATTGTAAAAAAATCTTTTGGCAGTATTTTTAGAATTATAGCTTTTTGTTATTCTATTATGCCCGCTCCGATTCCACTGACTTCAGGACAAAAAACGCCCCCTTTTAGCTATGCAGAAGGCGAAGCCACGATTCATAGCAGTGAAATAACTAGCCCCTACCTCATCTATTTCTACCCGAAGGACGACACACCAGGCTGCACGAAAGAAGCCTGCGCGATCCGCGATGCTTGGGCAGACTTCGGGGCGGCTGGCCTAAAAGTTATTGGCGTAAGCAAGGATACCGAGCGCTCACACCAAAAATTCCAAGACAAATACGCTCTGCCCTTCCCCCTGATTGCTGATACTGAGCTTGAATTGGCGAATGCCTTTGGCGTATTCGGCGAGAAGAAGTTCATGGGGCGCACCTATGATGGCATCCACCGAATGTCCTTCCTAGTCGCAGCAGACGGCACCATTCTAACAAGCTACCCTAAAGTCAAACCAGAGGCTCATGCCGCCCAAGTATTAGAAGACTTCTCTCGGTTAACCTCTTAATAATGAACAATCAACCCAAACCACTCATCGTCATCGCGGAGGACGACAACGACCTCGCCACAGTGATCGCTACTCACTTGGAATTAGCTGGTATGCAAAGCCAGATCTGTAACGAAGCCGCACACGCCGAGCGTTACCTAAAAAGTAACTTTGCAAACTTGCTGCTACTGGATGTGCACTTGCCCGACTCGACTGGCTTTGCCCTAATGGATGACTTGCGCAAAAGTGGAATCTACACTCCGGTCATTTTCCTAACAGGTGAAAACGCAGAGCTTAAAAAAGTGAAGGCCCTTGAGATGGGCGGCGATGACTACATCACTAAACCTTTCAGCTATCCCGAACTGATCGCACGTATCAATGCAGTGCTGCGTCGAGCCGAAACGATCAACGATTCAAAGGTCACGCAGAATGCAACGACCACTGACGAGCTATTTTCTTTCTGCGGTGCGGTAGTCAACCCGCAGCGTCTGGAAGTGCAATTTCCGGATGGTGCAGCCGAAAGTATCGGTCGTAAAGAGCTCGGCATTTTCTCTTATCTCGCTGCGCACCCAAACAGCGTACTAACACGTAAGAACTTAATCCACTCGGTCTGGGGGATTCATGCCGACGTGCGTAGTCGATCACTCGATCAATACATCGTAAAAATTCGTGACCTCTACAAGCGTCACGACCTCAGCCTCGATGCGTTCCGAACAGTGCACGGCGTTGGTTACATTTACGACATTAAGGATAGCGCCTCTAAAGTATAATCGAATCGATCTTCGATCGAAATTCAGTTCAGCAGGATAATACGACACAATTCGACAACTGGGCTATGCAACAGATCAGTCTGCCATACCGCGATGCTCCTATTCTGCTGCTCGAGAAGAGTATCCTACGGCCACATTCTGCTAAATAGCTGAGGGCCCCGCTCGACTAATCGTCATCAAGTATCCACTCCGTCGCGGTTTTAGATTCGACCTCTTCTAGGGTGGTAAAGCCCAGCAAGGCTTTCTTCAACGCATCATAACGCAACGGTCGATAACCAGCACGCCGGGCCGCAACTCCCAATTGATGATCAGTCGAGTTCGATGAAATGAGCGTGCGCATCTCCTCAGTGATTAAGGCCAACTCATGAAAAGCGATGCGATCGAAGTAACCAGTCTGGCGACAATGCCCACAACCAACTCCATGATACAGAAACGGCAGATGCGCCGATTCGCAGTCATTAAAATAACGATCGAACACATCACGCTCCGGCATATAAGCTTGTTTACAATTCACACAAATCCTCGCAGCGAGGCGCTGCGCCATGACCGCTAAAATTGATGGCGCCACCATGTAAGGTTCAATTCCTAACTCAATCAGACGAACCACCGCTTGAATCGCATTATTTGTATGTAGTGTCGAAAACACGAGGTGCCCGGTCAAAGCTGCTTCAGTCGCAATTTTTGCAGTCTCAAAATCTCGTATTTCACCGACCAGCATCACATCCGGATCTTGACGTAGTAACGAGCGCAACAGGGTCGAGAAATTTAAATCAATCTTCGCATTCACTTGCGACTGAATCACGCCATCCATACGAGCCTCGATTGGGTCTTCAATCGTGCAAATATTCACATCCGGCGTATTGATCTCGTGCAAGGCTGCATACAAAGTCGTCGACTTCCCAGATCCGGTCGGCCCCGTTACAAACACCATACCATTCGGACTACGAATCACCTCTTTAAATGGCTCCAAAATTGTTTGCGATATAAACATCTGATCCAACGACTGAAAATCCTTCTTGCCGGTCAGTGCTAAAATACGAAGCACGATTTTCTCGCCGTAAATTGACGGGATCACCGACACACGAAAACTCACACTCTCCGTACCTAGCGGAATCGAAAAACGACCATCCTGCGGAAAACGTGATTCCGCGATATTAAGATCACTCACAATTTTAATACGTGAATTTATCGGTGCGTGAAGCCCCGAAGCGACCCGAAAGACCTGCTGCAATCGACCATCCACACGAAAGCGAATATTTGTATGCGACTCTAACGGTTCGATATGAATATCTGATGCACGCTCTTTAATCGCAAGATACAATATCGCATTGCACAAGCCGATGATTGACTCCGCCCCTCCCATCCCCTCGAGATCTACGGGATTTAGCTGTGCCATAATCGTGCCTTGACTACGCTCCAACTGAGCGATCAGTTCCTGAACAGATTGGTCTGTGCTATAATGTAGCTCGATCGCATCACGAACCTCATTACTCAAACAAAATACGGGGCTAATTTCCTTACCAGAAATCGCAGCAAGGCGACGCACTAACACCTTATCATCGGGATTAGGCATCGCCACCGTAAGCCCATTTTCCACCACATAGAGTGGCATAACATTGCCCTTTCGAGCGATTTCAATTGGCAGGTTGGCAATCGCTTCGTTGCTGATAATGGTCGAAAGTGGATTTACATATGCACGCCCCAGACGGTTACTCCATAAACGACAAGCCACAGCCTTTGGGACCGCCTCCGATTCAATCAATGACTCCAACAGCTCGAGTGAGTTCTCCTCCGCACTTGCCAGTGCCAGGCTATAGGCCTCATTTGAAATCAGAACATGCCTTGCCTCTAACTCTTCTCGTATTGTTAGACTCATTTTATAGTTTTTTTGATGTGGCGCTTATCGGCAAACATTTTACCAATCTCATTGGCATCCAATAGTTCACGACGAGTATGCAGCTTACGCTCTTCGGCCACTTCCCCCAACATCTCATTGAGTGAATAACGCACGCCCTGCGCACGATATTTCTTGCCCGTACTTGGCGCATCTTGATTACCCCCTGCTGTTATTGAATCACTCATCTTAAACATTATTACTCCCAAACATCATCGATCAAGGAATTCAGCTGATCTGCGATCTCTTCCTTAGGTGTATCTTTACGGATATAGTAAGAAGCACCAAGCTCGACACTCTGTTCGACGGCCTGTCGCGACGCCACTGAAGAAGTCACTACAACCACCGCATTGGAATCAAACTGCATAATCTCCTCGAGTGCCTCCATGCCTTCCTTGACGGGCATATTCACGTCAAGTATTACCAACTCAGGATTTCGTGACTTATAGAGATCAATACCTTCTTGGCCGTCCTTCGCTTCAATAAAATTATTAAATCCAATTTTCTTTAAGATAAGCTTTAAATACATGCGTATATGGGGCTCGTCATCGACAATCAATGCAGTGTTAGGACGTCTCATTAAGACTAATCTCATTATTGTTACATAAAATGTCGAGAAGAAATAATCAGAAACGATTCGACATGACCTCCACAGGCACGCTCGCCTATATTTTATATTTTATTTTTACTGTATTTCGGAACCTACTCTACTCGACGGCCTCAGCGACTTACTCTAATTCGTGGCGATTTCAGGCGTTAGGCTCTATCATGCCCGTCGAATAAAGGCGCCGACGGTTTTATCTCTTCAAGCCGACAAAGTCTTTACTTGGTTCATTGGCACTCAACTACCAGCGGCTCCAGAGGTCTATCGCTCGTGGGCCTGCTAGCCGCAGCCATGTCGAGCCTCGCTCCTAAGGGGGGAATGCAGTTCATTCGCCATGGTCAACCTTTACCGCCCCTACTTAAAGAAGTAAATCAGCGACCAAATCGGACTGCGTCTATCACGCATTTTCGTATCGATCTTCGGCGTGGCGCTCGTCCTCACAGCATGGGCATTCAAAGATGCTGCGGGCTTCCCATGCCTGACCTTTAACATCAGCAGTACCACCTACGGCGCCATGCTCGGAGTCTTCCTGCGGGGAATCCCCGCCACCCGCTGCTCTGACCGCGGCAACTTGATTTCGATGCCCAGTGGCAGCCTGACTTACACGACACTCTTAACATTGATTGAGACGAGGAATCTAGCGCTCGGTTGGACGTGGTTAATCGTGATCGACACCGCGTGGACCTGTGGCCTCCGCTGTTTATGGCACGAAAAAGCCCCGCGATCTGAATGACCCACGGGGCTTTGAATAAAGATAGTCTACTGCTAAACCTTATTGGCCAGCATACCTGCTTGCCACCAGTTACAGCGGCTGCGGCAGACTATTTTGCGCAGCAAGATTTAGCACCGTCCGCTGCAACAGCATCTTTTGCGCAGCAAGATTTGGCACCGTCCGCTGGAACAGCATCTTTTGAGCAGCAAGATTTGGCAGCAGCACCATCTTTTGCATCAGCATCGTTATGAGCAGCACAACTGCCACACGCGCTCGCTGAGATCGCACCAGCAATTAACAGAATCGGAATAAGTAGGAATTTTTTCATTTTTATTTATATGGTTAGGATTGAAGATATATCATGAGTTCTACGTCTTGTCGAATCTTTCGATAGACTTTCTATTGGAGCCGCCTAACTTCTTCCTATTCCCATTTTTTCACACAAAGTTCGATAATTGCATGCTCCCTTGGTTTCAACACGGTCAATTTCCCCTCTATCTCGCTCCAATGGCGCGAGTTACGGACATCGTCTTTCGGCAATTTTGTAAAGAGCAAGGTGCCGATGTCATGGTCACCGAGTTCGTGCAATCCGATGCGCTCATCCGTGAAGACCCTAAACTGTGGGAAACCGTCGACTTTACTGAACAACAGCGCCCGATGGGGGTGCAAATCTTCGGTGCCAATCCGGATTCGATGGCCGACGCGGCGCGGCTCCTCGCCGATCGCCTGCAACCCGACTTTATTGATATTAATTTCGGTTGCCCCGCAGATCGCGTGATCTGTATGGACGCCGGCTCCTCAATGCTGCGTAATCCGGCCAAAATCGGTAAAGTTGTCGGTGCCGTGGTGCGCGCAGTTCCCGGCACTCCCGTGACTGCTAAAATCCGCACTGGCTGGGACGACGATACCATCGTTGCCCGCGAAGTCGGCCACATCGTCGAGAGCGAAGGCGCACAAGCACTCGCCATTCACGGTCGCACTAAAATGCAAGGCTACAGCGGCGACGCCAATTGGCCACTGATTGCCGAAGTAGCGGCAGAGCTCACGATCCCCGTCATCGGCAATGGTAACATCCGTAGCGCCCACGATGTGATTCGCATCCGCGAACAGACCAACTGTGCCGGCTTGATGATCGGCCGCGCCGCACTAGGCTACCCGTGGATCTTTCGCGACATCAAGCATTACCTTGAGCACGGCGTGGTGCCCGAACCCCCGACAGTCGCCGAGCGCTGGCAAACCATCCTCGACTATACGCGCAGGCTAATGGCACGTCCCTTTCGTCAACAAAAGCACACTGATCTACGATGGATGCGCCCCAAATTGATCGCGCTCACTAAAAGTATGAAAAGTTCACGACAGATCCGAGGCGCACTCGGCCACGTCATTCACTATCAAGACCTCGAACGCGTCGCCGCCGAGCACATTGCACAATTCGGCACAGATATTAACATTGGCGAACAAATCTCCGCCAGCAGCCAGTCTTAGTGAACAAAATCCTCTTTCTCTGCATGGGCAACATCTGCCGCTCTCCCGCAGCTCACTGTGTCTTCCAACATCTAGTCGACCAAGCCGGACTCGCCGATCAATTCGAAATTGAGTCTGCTGGTACCATCGGCTTTCACGTCGGCTCATCGCCCGACAAACGCATGCAGCACTGCATGCGTACACGCAATATCCCGATTATCGGCCATTCGCGTCAACTTCAGTCCAGCGATCTTGAAGCCTACGATCTGATTCTGGCGATGGACAACGACAACCTGATCGATGCGCGCGCCCTCGATCCCTCTGGTAAACTGCATCACAAAGTCCAACTCTTCTGTGACTATTGCACCGCTCATCGCCAAACCGAAGTACCTGATCCGTATTACGGCGGTGACCAAGGCTTCGAACACGTACTCGACCTAATCGAAGATGGCTGCGCGAATTTGCTTAAAAAGTTGAGTGCCGATCAATAAGCCGCGCGTAGCCACCCTTTGCGCTGCTGCCGAATCGCTTGACAGGCTCGCAAAGCACTGGAAGATCTATTTTTTTTAACACCACAAATACTTATGGCATCTCCTACAGACGTTCGCAAAGGCAAGGTCCTCAACTACCAGGGCACTCCGCACCTGGTTCTCGACGTGCAGCACCGCACACAAGGCCGCCAGGCTGGCTTCATGCAAGTCACCATGCGCAACCTGAGTTCTGGATCCAGTACCAACACCAAGATCCGCACCACGGACTCCGTCGAGATTATGCACACTGACATGGTGAAGCTTGAGTATAGTTACGTCGATGGCGACGGCTACCACTTCATGGATCCCGAAACCTTCGAAGATATTATCCTCGATACCTCTCTAGTCGAAGACTCAAAGGAGTTCCTCGTCGAAACTCAGGTATACAGCATTCTTCACGTCAACGACAAGCCGATCCAAATCGAGCTGCCAGCGTCGATCGAAATGAAGGTCATCGAATCCGCCGAAGGCATTAAAGGTGACACCGCCAGCAACGTACAAAAGCCAGCTACACTCGAAACTGGCCTCGTCGTGCAAGTGCCCCTGTTCGTCAAAGAAGGCGACGTGCTCAAGATCAGCACCTCTGAAAAGTCCTACATGGGCCGCGCATAGGCGCTCCAGCTCGACACATTTTATAAACAAAAACGGCGGACGCTTTACGTGTCCGCCGTTTTTTTGTGCATCACTCTTAGGGCGGCCTCCGTCCTATGACGGAGGTGCGCCAGAGTTAGCCAACATCCCCGTCTGACGACGAAGGCCACTTATTAGTGAATCGACGTCACTGCCCAAGGGATCGTCTCGCCGGCACGATACGGCACCACCTCGCCATAGCGCTCTGGCACAAGCATGCCGACCTTCTCCAGCTTCACGGTTTTCGATAGCGGCGTGAAGTTATGAATGCGCTGAGCATTGCCACTGACAAATGCCTGCAAATTATCCAACGCACCGTGCTCCTCAAATAGCTCGACCAAGGTCGGCAAACAAACCGGCGCGGTGAAGAGCCCTGCCGCACAACCGCAGCACTCCTTCTTGGAGATTGGGTGTGGCGCGGAATCGCTGCCAAACATCAATTTAGGATGAGCTTGCAAAGCGGCCGCCAACAACGCTTCGCGATCCTCCGGACGCTTCGCGATCGGCTTACAGAACAGGTGCGGCTGCAACATGCCGCCCGCCACATCGTTCAGTGTAATGATTAGGTGGTGCAGCGTGACCGTGGCATATAGATTCTCGTAGCGATCCAGCATCTCGACCGCGTCACGGGTCGTGATATGCTCCATCGTGATCTTCAGCTTGGGAAATTTCTGCGCGAGATACTCATAACTGGCGAGGAACTCCTTCTCGCGATCCATCACGAAGCCATGCGTTTCGCCGTGAATCATCAACGGAATTCCCATTTCTTCCATTAACTTGAACGTGCCCTCGACTGCACTGAGCTCTTTGACGCCTGCTTCGCTATTGGTGGTCGCACCAGCCGGATAGAGCTTGATGCCAAAGATGTGCTCACGCGCAGCGGCTAGCTCGGCCTCACTGTAGTTGCGAAAAAACAACATCATCAACGGGTCAAAGACCGTGTCGCCCTTAGCCACATTGATCTGATCACGATACACCTGCAGGCGTTCCAGATTATCAACTGGCGGCACCAGATTCGGCATAATGATCGCTCCGGAAAAATGCTCCGCGCTGAGCGGCGTCACGCGCTCCATCATTGCCCCCTCGCGGAGGTGCAAGTGCATATCAAGTGGTGAATCAAAAACAAATTCCATACCAGTACGCTACGCCGCCCCACCCTCAGCTGCAAAGCATAAAGCGACCGAGAGGGTGAAGAAATCATTCCTGGCACTCGAACCATTCAATCGCTGGAGTAAACCCGCTCGCTACGACTTTAGCTATTATTCGTAGCACTGTTTATGCCAGCAGTCATTCAAGCAGAAATACCAGAGTCACACCCTCTGCTGTTAACAGCGGAAGGATGCCGTTTGTCATTTATTTTTCCAAGATACTGCACATCAACTCGACCGCTTTTGCGCGATGGCTGAGCTGGCTCTTCACCGCATCACCGAGTTGCGCGAAGCTTTCACTATAGCCATCCGGAATAAAGATCGGGTCATAACCGAAGCCGCCGTCGCCATGGACTTCGGTATCGATGCGACCTTCGCAACATCCATCGTAATGCGTGATGTAGCCATCGTGGTCGATCACGCACAACACGCAACGAAAGCGTGCAGTGCGCTCGGCCTTCGGCACATCCTTCAATGCGTCGAGCAGTTTCACTACATTGTCTTGGTCGCTCGCGTCCACCCCGGCGTAACGTGCAGAATAGATCCCTGGCGCCCCGTCGAGTGCATCCACTTCAAGACCGGAATCGTCCGCCATCACCCAAGCATCTGCAGGCGCCAGCTTACGCAGTGCTTCGGCTTTGATTTGCGCATTCGCGGCAAAGGTCGAACCGTTCTCATCTACATCTGGCATGCCGCCACAGGCTTTTGCAGAAACCACTTCGAATGGAAGTCCCTTGAGTAGTAGTTCGAATTCTTCGACTTTGTGAGCGTTGCCAGTGGCGATAATAAGTGAGTGTTGAGTCATAATTGTAGTTCGTAATTTTAAAGCTGTAATTTTGTGGAGAGCAACGCTCCGTCGTTGCCGCCGATCAGAGAGAGCGAAACCTACGCATGGCAATGACGGAGCATTGCCCTCCAAGTTTTTCGATTATTCTAAGCACTACTAAAAACTGCCGCGGGTGAGAATATCTTCCCCTAAAATTGCGTGACGCACATGATTGAGCTGCAGCGCGTCGCGCATCGACTGCGTATCGCGCGCACTACCGATTCCCGGTGTCGCGCAATCGCTCATAAATTTCGGCGCTTGATAAATGAAGGCATAATCGACCAGCTGCCGTTCCAGTAAACTGGAGGCCAGTGTCGGCCCAGTCTCGACATACACGCCGCAGATTTCCTCCTCTGCGCAACGCTTACGAAAAGCCTCCCAATCTAAATGCCCATCGACTTCTGGCAATTCCCAGACGCTCACGCCATGAGCAGTGAGTTGACCGCGCAGATCAACATCCGCTGCCGGGCCACACAGCACAGTCGTGCGCCCCTGGTGCGCGTCGGTATACAGCTGCGGCCAGCGCGTTTCGCGCACAGTGCGCAAACTCCGATCAAACACAAAACGCCGCGGACACCAGGTCGACTCGCCAATCCGGCTCGTCAGGCTCGGATCATCGCGCAGCACCGTATTCGCTCCCACTGCGATCGCCGGAAAATAACGCCGCCAACGCATCACATCCGCCCGTGCCGCCTCACCCGTCACCCATTGCGAGTGCCCCGAAGCCGCCGCAAATTTACCGTCTAATGTGAGCGCCATCTTCGCCGCGATCAGCGGCCGGTTGCTCACAATCCAATGGTTGAAAATTAAATTCAGATCGGTACAATCCTGCGTCAGCGGCCCTTCGATCACATTGACGCCCGCTTCGCGTAACAGCGCGAGCCCTTGTCCGGCATGCTCAGGGTTCGGATCGACTGCGCCCACGACCACATTCCGTATGCCCGACTCAAGAATCGCAGTGGTGCAAGCGCCGGTGCGGCCACAGCTGCTGCAAGGCTCTAAAGTCACATAAATCGTCGCACCTTCGGCCGGCTTGCGTCCCAGCGCTTGCAGTGCTTCGATCTCAGCATGCGGTTGCCCCGACGCATGATGCCAGCCTTCAGCCACGATCTGCCCCTGCTCGACGATCACCGCGCCGACCATAGGGTTCGGGTGCGTTTGCCCCCAGGCTCGCTGCGCTAATTTAAGCGCATGCGCCATAAAGGCTTGGTGCGACTGGTCAGCTGAACTCATGCGCGCACAAATGGATTACCGCCTTTTTCTTGGGCGACCGAGGTATTTGGGCCATGCCCTGGATAGATAACCGTCGCATCCGGCAGCGTATAAACCTGTGTTTTGATCGATTGCTCGAGCACTGAGAAGTCGCCGCCCGGTAAATCGTAACGCCCGACGCTTCCAGCAAAAATCACATCGCCAACGATCGCCGCCTGTGCGCTAGCCACATAGACTAAGATATTACCAGGGCAATGGCCGGGCACGTGACGGATCTCCAACTGGTCGCCCAGTAGATCGAGCGTATCGCCCGCTTTGATCCAGTGCTCAATCGGCACAGGCAACAAGTCCAGCCCTGGAATCGCATAGCTCGCCATTTTCGAAGGAGCCGCAAACATTTCAGTGTCGGCCAGATGCCCATAGGTCGGAATCCCTGCTGCGGCAAATTTGTGGCCATCTAAAATATGATCCCAGTGTCCATGTGTCAAAATCAGCGCCACAATCTGGCAGCCATGCTGCTGCGCAACTTGCATCGCCCAATCGTAGGCCTCGGCCGGTGCATCGACAATCACACACTCCTTGCGTGACGATTCAATCAGGGCAAACGCATTGGTGCCGATCGGAGGCAATTCTTGGGATTCAATAATCATGTGCACTTGACGATGCAGTGCATGCGCTGGGTTTCAACCAAGAACACAGCACTTTCGGTGCGGTCATCCATTGTCTGTAACACAGGTCGAGGCGGACGGGCAGCCTGACCGAGCAATCGAAAATGGCAGGCACGGACGGATTGCTTGGCTACGCTCAGGGCTTTCGCCCCCAGCCTGCGGCTGTCCGTTCCGCTGCGCTGCACGTACCCTCGGCTCGGGTTCGCATCTCATCCCTCTTACCTAATTGGGCTGCGCCCAATGGCGGAGAGGGAGGGATTCGAACCCTCGGTGGAGTTACCCCCACACATCCTTTCCAGGGATGCACAATCGGCCACTCTGTCACCTCTCCTTGGGAAGTGGTTGAACAAATTAATCGTAGCTCTCAGGTCAATAGAAATCGACCTTTAAGACCATTATTTGCTCAAATGAACCATTGACTCACCATTAAAACGACTCTAATTATCAAGATCGATTGATTAACAAAACTGATAAACTTGCCGTATGAATCACACACTTGCTTGCATTGCACTGACACTTATAAGCTCCAGCCTGCTAGCTGAGATGGGCGCCACAGACGCTCTAGGCTCACCCTTTGATACCGTTGGTCTGCGTGTCGCGGTTGAAACGAGTACTCCGGTAAGCCTAACCAGCTACGAGCTGTATGAAACATCTGCACCACAGTGGGACTGGGATCTTTCGGATAAATTTAATGCTGGCCTCGGCTACGAAGCCGCAGTTGGTGCCCTCGCAGGCGAGGGTGAGGTTGCGGGCTACCTACACTTTGGCTTGAATCTTGAATTGGCCCATGAGGACCTACCAGTCGTCTTGGTCCTTCAATCCGGCCCATCACTCTACTCCGAGGATACATTCGGCGATTTTGATCTTGGTGGAAATATGCAGTTCACCAGCAGCATCGGCTTAAATTGGCAAATGTGCGAACGCTGGGCGTTCGAATATCGCTACCAACACACATCCAATGCAGGACTGGAAGATGAAAATCCTGGCTTAGAGATGCACGCGTTCGCCCTATCGCATTCTTTCTAAGATTCTCGCATACACTTTTTTCGATAGGCCAGAAGCATTTTGCTTCTGGCCTATTTTATTTAGCACAGATGCGCGTCAGCTCAGTTTTATCGCTTTTAAACTTTCAAACTGGCTGAATGACGATTGATATCCTCTAAAATGATTTGGCTCTATCGATTACTGTATCTCCCCGCCTTATTGGTGGTGCTGCCCTACTACGGCTGGCGTATGTGGCGGCGTGGCGGTTACGCAAAAGACTTCCAGCATCGGCTCGGGCGATTCCGGCGGCTCAGCCCACCCGCCCCGAACAAGAAACGTATCTGGCTGCAAGCAGTCAGCGTCGGCGAGATACTGGCAATTGGCCCACTGATCGAAGCCTTACAGGCAGACAATACTATCGAAATAGTACTGACCACCACCACCAGCACCGGATACGCCGAGGCCAAAAAACGCTACA
>Ga0209092_10000380_pt1 | contig 43133 bp, 36 predicted proteins | sample FraStrMetagenome_FD_187446 | JGI IMG/M metagenome (GOLD analysis project Ga0209092, IMG submission 187446) | Marine eukaryotic phytoplankton communities from Arctic Ocean - Fram Strait ARC3M Metagenome (SPAdes) (version 2) | ecosystem: Environmental > Aquatic > Marine > Oceanic | place: Fram...
CTGTGAAATAAAAAGATGAACATTAATAAAATTATTGCCAATAAAGGACAATTAAAAAAATGACAACATAATTTTCTTTTCCTTTTACACAATTAAATTTCCTTGTATTGAATATAAATAAATCTTCACACATTGAGAATTTATTATGCACTATAATATTGAAGAATGTTACACAAATAAAAATATGAAAATGCACAAATATGGATAATTTATTTTTTGAAAATGGACAATTAATGCACATAATTATATTTTTGAAATCTGATTCAATTAGCGCACTATTCAAAAGTGTGTGACAAATTTATTTGTCGCGCATTCTTGCGCACGGTTACGAGGTACAAAGTGCCGTAGTAGACACTAGGATGATTAATGGCCTATGGTACGCAACGCAACCGTTTTTAGACTGCATCTAGCCTGGGTATGACAATGGATTTGACACACCTGAGGTAGAGACACCTGTACTATGTAGGTTGAGCAAAATGCCACTACACGAACTGTGACACCAGGAATTATGTCACCCTGGAAATACAGTGACGTCAAACACAATAAAAACAGCGGAGGGTGTCTCGAATCTCACACATGGTCGGAACGCATTTTATAAGTGTGACGCATGTATGAGGGCTAAAATTGAAAGAACAGCTAAATCAGTTTCATCATCTTCACGGGACTCACCAATAAACGGTCCTGGCCAGATGTATCACATGGACTTTGGATTTGTTAGAGGCTCAGATTTCAAAAAGAAAGAAGAAGAAGATGGAAGAATCATCACTTGCAGAGATGGGTACAATTCGTATCTCATTATTGTTGACAGATATTCTAGCTACACGTGGGTAATGTTGAGTAGAAGTAAAGACCCACCACTAAAATTTGTTAAAGATTTCATAATGACCCACAAAGACAAGAAATGTCTCATCATCAGAGTTCGTACAGATCAGGGAGGTGAACTATGGAAAAGTACGGCATTTCAGGAAGTTATACAGGAATCATGTAGCATACTTGAACCTACTGGGGCAGGTGATCCAGCGGAAAACGGTAAAGCAGAGGCACCGAATAAGACATTCGCAAGAATGTTACGTGGAACGCTCTTTAATGCATGTCTTGGATCCGAATTCTGATCCTACGCGCTATTACATGCAGTATACGTTAAGAATAGACTACCCCACTCATCACTACATATGAGAAGATCACCCTACGAAGCGGGGATCAAACCGAATTTATCAATGTTAAGAGTATGGGGTTGTCAAGTTGTGGTAAAACAACCAAACAAAAGAGATGCAAAGTAGATGACAATACAACACAAGGAATATTTTTGAGATGCACTGCAACAGACAGAAATATTGTTTATCTAGATTTAGCAACTCCTAACAATAAGAAAATCACGAGCAATGCAACATTTGATGAGGCTCATTTTTCCACTGGATCACCTACTCCTGGATCCAAAGCACTTCGAAATTCCGGTATCGGCGGCGAAATATCTGGAACCAATAAAGACAGTGGAAAAATTCAAAATAAAAATATCATTCAAATCAAAAGACTACATGAGAATGCGAAACTACCGAATCGATCAAACAAAGCTACGGCAGGAATGGATCTTTACACTCCAGAGGACTTTGAGATTGATGAAAACTGAATGAAGATGGTCCCAGTCGGCATCGCAATGTCATTGCCAGATGGTGTTTATGGTAGAATAGCCCCAAGAAGTGGACTCACAATCAAGAAGAATATTGATGTGAGAGCAGGCGTAGTGGATAGAGATTTTAGAGGAGAGGTGACAGTAGTATTGCAAAATATGGGTAAGCAGAAACAAAGTTTTTTATCAGGTGATAAAATTGCACAAATTATATTGGAAAAATGCACAGACGATGAAGCAACGGAGTGGACATTGAGATTAGACGAATCAGAAAGAGGAGAAAAAGGATTCGGAAGCACGGATCCTGTCATTCGTCAAATTAACTCACATCACCCAGAATATGACAATATTATCATGTCCACGAATCCCTATGGCCCAACAATAACAGTGCAATGCAAATTAAATGGGAATCATGAAATGTTAGGCATGGAAATAGATGAAACAAGCATGAAAGATAGACTTACGTTGATTAACTTTTCGAAGGGAACCCCAACAGCCCGAATCCCGAAATGGAGAAGCCAACTTAAAGGTGCACAACTGATTAAAATTGATAACACAGAAGTAAAATCGATTGCAAATGTTGTACGTACCATAAGAACACTCAAAGTGAAACGAAGTGGAGAGAAAATGTTTAATATCGATCTGGAATTCATCACGATTGAGAAAGTGGCAATGCGTCCACAACGTGGGGTCCCACAAATTTACTTCGATCAATTGAATGTGGTAGCGAACCATCACCTAGAAATAATGGAAGAAGCGGAAACCATTCTCCAATATGGTAACAATGACAACAAAAGTGATGAAACATGGCAATCACAGATTAGGAAATTAAGCAACGAAAATTCTCACCAAAAAATTGTCAAACAAAAGGATTCAAAAGTAGTGGAAAAGTTGACCCACCGGATATTGATGAAGAGAGATGATTGGAATGATTGGAAACAATCAGAAGCCAAACAGTTAGAACAATAAAAACAACAAGGAATGTTTGGAGAACCACAACCGCGTCCGAACAAAGCTAACATACTAAGCCTTCTTTGGACTTACCTAGTGAAATCAGACGACACAAAGAAAGCCCACTGTTGCTGCAATGGTAATCGGGGAAGGAAAGGTTCGATCACTCTTGCACACACTTATGTAGCATGTGTGGAACAACCAGCCCAGAGAGTATACTGGGGACTAGTCACACTAAAGACCTTGATCGCAATTGGGGCAGATGCAAGTAATGCATTCGCTGAAGCACCACCACCAAAAGCACCATTATACGTGTTAGTTGATAAACCATACAGAGAATGGTATAAACACAAATATGACATAGACGTACCTAGGGGACATGTACTACAAGTACACCACGCTATCCAGGGGCATCCGGAAGCACCCAGATTGTGGAGTATGTTTATCGACGACATCATCCAAAACAAGTTGAACTTCAAACCGACAACACATGAAAAATACCTTTATAGCGGTTTAGTAGATGGACAGGAGGATCTATTTGTTCGTCAAGTGGATGATTTTTTGGTGGCAGCACAAGATATGAATACCTGCAATAAAGTTATCAATGAGATAAGTAAACATCTCAAAGCCCCATTGAAGAATTTAGGAATTGTGAAGAGATTCAACGGAGTGGAAGTGGAACAAACACAACAATTTGTTTAAATTCACAACACAACGTATATTCAGAAAATATTAAACAAGCATGGATGGATGCACGATACGTACCACTCACCCACCAGAACTGTTCCTATGCGTAGCGATAGCAAGTATTTGTTCGAGCTAGAGAATACAAAAGGGCCAACGGATGACAAAGAAAAAGTAACTCTTGAATTGAAGATGAAATTCAATTATAGGCAAGCACTTGGGGAAGTGCTATATGTCATGGTGACATCTAGCCCAGATATATCAATTGCTGTTACAAAATTGTCGCAATGCTCACAAAATTCAGCCGAAATACATTATGTAGCGTTGAAAAATATTTTTCGATATTTACGCAGTACAAAAGATGATGGTTTAATATTTTGGAGAAAATCACTGTTTGACATTAAATCACTCAAATCGCTTAACTTACCTCAAATGTATAGTGACCCAGAAATGCAAAAAGAACTTCTTACAGATACAACTCGCAATTCTGATCTAGGTACTACGATGACCGCATTTGTTGACTCTGACTGGGCAGGCGACACTCAACATAGGAAGAGCATTACAGGACTGGCGGTAATGTTTTCTGGATCTGTTATTGCATATAAAAGCTAAATACAACAAACAGTTGCACTTAGCTCTACAGAGGCAGAATTTATGGCAGCGTGCGAAGCAGGTAAGATGATTTTGTATTTACGTACCATTTTAGAAGAAATGAATATCGATCAGAGTGAAGCAACGATTTTATATGAAGACAACCAGAGAGCATTGATGATGGCCAATGCCCAACAACCAACAAGACGGACTCGTCACATCGAAACAGCTACCTTCGCACTCCAGGACTGGGTGGCGCGCGAACTCGTTAATCTTGAATTCGTTGTATCCACCAGAAATAAATCTGATGGAATGACCAAACCCTTAGCGAGAATACTTTTCTATAAGCACTTTGATGTGCTAATGGGCAGAATGACTCCAAAGCAATTTAGAAAAGAAACAATAGCAATCGATGAGACTTCGCAAGGAAAGTATTCCACAACGACAACTACAAATAGTTGACATGCTTATGACTTACTCAAAAATGAAAATTCTTTTATTTATGTTACAATCGTCAGCATTGGGGGGGTGATGTCGTATGTCGTATGTAGAAGATAGTAGTAGTATAACTATCTCACTCTATTTAGTAATCTAATTATATACAATATCACTAAGTACATTCCTTAAATTTGAGCCAAAAGAAGATTTTTATCTTAATTTACTTAACAAAAACATCAGGTTTCGCATGCTTAGGCTGACTTAAGTTTTTTTTTCAATTAAATCCTGCTGTGTGAAGTAAATTTGAACAGTGAATCGAAAACTTTACACAATTAAAAAGGAATATTGAGTGTTGCAAATGGTGGTGACTCAAAAAACAACATTGAAACTTGATGCAAAAGAAATCAGAACGTACTCTAGATTTCTCTCAACTTTCCATGATGTAAATGGAGCTGATGAAATTGATAAAAAAACTTTGAGAAGAGATTCCTTCGAAGAATATTTAAATGGAGATTCAACTGATGACGCATCTGAATGGATTTTTAATGTCGTCTTCAAACAGAACGTCAGCTTCCTTCTACTATTTCTCCCTTTTGGAGCTCTCTCGCATTTTCTGCAATGGAACTCAGTCCTTATCTTTTGGCTCAACTTTCTAGCCATGATACCATTAGCTACTATTCTTGGAGAGTTCACTGAAGAACTTGCACTTCATACTAATCAAACCATCGGAGGACTTATCAATGCCACTTTTGGTAATGCAGTAGAAGTTGTTGTTGCCATCCAAGCATTGATGGCGGAAGAATATCGTGTCGTGCAATCAAGTATGTTGGGATCTATCTTTTCCAATCTACTTTTGGTGCTTGGTTCGTGTTTCTTTTTTGGTGGTTTGTATCACAAAGAACAAAACTTCAACTCCACTGCTGCCACAGCAAATATGTCTCTACTTGCTTTGACCGGTGCTGCTCTTGTATTGCCGACTCCCTTTGCACAGTACTATGAAATTGAAAATGAAGAAGTGCTATTATTGTCACGATTTGCATCCTTATTTATGTTACTTATGTACATATTGCTGCTTATTTTTCAGCTGAAGACTCACGCAGTCTTCTTTGCTGACGACAATGATGACGTGACCTCGATCTCCTTCCGTATGGCACTAGGAGGCTTAACTTTGACCACACTTATGATCACCTATCTTTCGGATTGGTTAGTCGCAAGTATTGATGGATTCGTAGAAGAAACGGGTTGGAGCAAAACTTTTGTAGGAATTATCCTTTTGCCGATAGTGGGAAATGCTGTGGAACATCTTACTGCCGTATCGATGGCAATGAAGAATAAGATGGATCTTGCACTAGCTAGTAAGTATTATCTTGCAAACCGTCATTATTCCAAATGTGGATGAAGTTTCTAAATCTTACTTTTATGTTTCTCTTTGAAATTTCTAATATTGTGCATTAGTTGCTATTGGATCATGTGTGCAGATAGCTCTGTTTGTAATTCCAATCTTGGTGCTCCTAGGATGGACACTTGATAAAGATATGACAATTGATTTTCCACCGTACGAGATTTACTTATTCATAGTGTCAGTGTTCATTGTTTCAATTACAATGGGTAATACTTCCTCTAACTGGTTTCTTGGTAGTCTTCTCATCATAGTTTACATCATGATTGGGTGCGGCTTTTGGTTCGAAACTGTGATCCCGTATCGCGATACATCATCTTCCTCTTCATCCTAGTGTCTTTGAATGAGATTATCATTGTGATTTTGTGTACACATTATGCTGCGAAGCATTATTTCATGATTTTTTTGTTTTCCTGCTATATGCTGGATATTAAGTGCGTAAGGAGAACATTAAATTTGATCATGATCCGTTGAGCAAAAAGCTATTTGTCATAAGGCAATGCTTTGTGATGAAGGTATTTGCTCCATTCGTGTCTAATAAGAACTAATTTTGAATGTATAAAAAGACTGTACTCCCAGTGATTGTCAAGCTAATACGATCAGGACATATTTTCAAAAGGCATTTATAGCTTCAAAGCTAAGAGTACCGTACCGGTTTGACATGTATTAATATGACATACTTTACTTTACTCTTGTTCTACTCATAAATGTTTTGTTTGTGTCCATCATTGGAAATTCTTCAACAATGCAGTAATATCTATGAAAGAAAATGCTGACCATCTAGAGCCTGAACTGGACAAAATTCTCCCGTTGATATCAGATCCAGTCCAAACAAAATATACATTCAAATCACATATGTTGTTGTTTTGGTTTTGGAATTCAATGCACTCCTCTTTTGTAAAGTAGCATCCTTTCGTTTTTTCTGTTCCCAATGTCGTCAAATTTCCAGTAAAGTCGTATGTGTTCTGTATTTATGTCAACGAAGAAAAACTTAGAAAAAAAACTTTTACACGATAAAAACAAGAAAATACTTACTTCTTCACATCTCGTGTTATTTTCTTTCTTGTTGTTTTTGCATCGAACGCATGAATCATCCCAGGCTATTCCGTTTACAATACCGTCTGTAACATCTAAAATTGCAGTTAGATAGGGATAAATCTTACCTTCTCCTTCATCGTAATATCTACGAATAAAAGAGACGGCATCTTGAGACGCCACGTGAACACTGACTTCATCTTGGTAAGGATTTTCACTTAAGACGAGATCTCTGAACGCTATAATCATGTTTGAGACGAAATTACATCATGAGAATACAATTTTTGACGAGAATTTACATCGTATTCGAATATACGTACAATTTCTAACAGTGAAATGAGAGTAGTCGTCAGCAATTGGCTTATAGAACCATCTGGAAAAGTCTATACCAAGAGACCAGTCACCTCCACCACTAACTGAAACGCATACAGTGGTTGACTTTCCTTTTTTCAAAAAAGATTCATTTGAGCCTGGCTCTTCACATCCATTCCAACTCTGGATTTGCGCGCTAGAGTTTGTCAAGACTGTTGAATTGTTTATTATTGTAGCGTTCGTATCATTATTTTTGAAATCGAGATGGGACGCGTTGGAGTCAGTAATTGACAAAGGCAATTCATATAAAGTTTCATTTCCAAGAGTAAGGTTGTGGTGTAAAGAAGTATTGGAGTTGTTGAAAAAGTATGGTGCAATGAAAGATGGTTCGGTAAAATTGGTATTCATAAGAGGATTTATTGGTGCAATGTTTGAGGTGAAGTTTGGCGCAGAGGGTGAAATAGAAGGAGCATTAGAAAATGGAAAATTCGATGGGCTCAAAGATCTCCACGCGGTTGGGAACAATGACGATAAAAGAGAGCTCGAATCATGTGTTCCGTTTGCTTCTATAGTGTTATTTTCAATGCTCGATGAATCCTAATTGAAACGGGTGCATGAAAAATGGAAATGAGGCGCAGCAAAAAACGTACCGGTGAATGCAATCAGGCAACAGAAAATTACAGATCTTATCGAGGAACTTGAAAGCGCTATCATGGTGAGGACGAAGCTCGGACAAAATTGTCAACAGACGCATTTATATTTCCAAGAGTGAAGTTTACATCCTATATAAATGGATATAACGGTCTAAGTAAAACGCTGTATTAATTGAAATTTTTTTTGCCATGTTCAGATGATACTAAGTAATCGAAAGATAACTTTCTAAGTACACTTTAAGTAGTTGAATGATAGCAGATCCATGATATCAAATACTATACTCTAAAATGAAAAATAAATGAATTTTGTTCAGTTTTGTATTTTCATTTAGATTCATAGACCAAACACAAATAACAACGAAATGAAATAGAACAATATTACATGCACAGGATCCCTCGGGTATACAATCCAACATGAAAGAAATCAAATGCTACTGATGCTAAAGAAATCAATCTACTGTTGAGAATAACGTACCGGCATCGTGTGATTTCTGTGTCTTCCTCCATCGAGTGAAGGTTCAGGCTGTAGCCATCTTCTCCATGAGTACTTCTCACTAAAACTTGTAGGAAAAATTCTTCTCCAAATATTTTCATCGGAATAGCGTATATTGAAAACATTTCCTTTATAATTCAGAAAAACGATGGTCGCGATTGTGATCGAAAAGAAACCTCGTAATGATGCGAACGGCATTTGCAATCTTTTCGTTTGTTTGTTTTGTTCAAGGCACAAGGCCAATTCTTTTTTACATAGGTTTAGCCTTCACTATTAAAACGTCTTTACAGATCCGACTCTATATTTATTATGCATGAATCAGGTCTTTGTTTCGGTTGTAGTGATCAGGGACTCAGCATGAAACACGTTATGGGGTTTCAGCAGGAGAAGGCATATATATAGCCTTTACAGAGAGAAAGAGGTCATAAGACTTTCACTTCTTGTAATGTTTCTTTCTGTTACGTAATAATTTTATTTTCATCTATTAGATTGCACCATAATATTGTACGACAATCTGCTTCATTTACAAATAATGTAGTTTTCGTTTTTTTACTTAGACGTGATGATAGAGAAACTAATTACGGGAATGAAACTTATTTATGGCAACTCATTGTTAAAGAAAAGAGATTATGACAGCTTTTTCATTTCACTTCGGTTATTATACCCGAAGCACACAAAAAAAACTCTTTCATGAAAATGCTTCATTGTTTTCCTTACTGCTGTCGTACGGTATCTTGGCTATTTTATCATACCATATGGATTCGTTAGAATTTACTCCCAAAAAGAATCACTTACTATACTTGAGGAATGAATCACAATGGTATTTCTACAATAAAACACGTACTGATTGAGGAAGATTTTTCCATGTAACATGCGCAAAACTCATTTTAGCCTATATTAGAGATGAAAGAAACTGCAATTATGCACAAGAAACAAAATCAGCACAACAGGAAATAATTCTCGAACGAAAAATAACCTTGAAATCCCGTTACTATTTCATTGCTGTGAAGAATAAGACTGATTTTAGTACCGAAGCAATTTTGTTTTGACAAAAACACAAAAAGTTTGTGCCCGAACATGATAAACAAAACAAGTTTTCACAATCTGACTATTTTTTAAACCATTATATTAGCCGTTGCGCAATGTATACTATGATACTTATTTGGGTTATCTAGTCATATTAAATTGTCTTAACTGCATCTAATTACGGAATTCGAACAATTTAATTAAAAGAGAAAATATTTACTTCGTCTAAGTTTCATTTAAAAATTGCCGAGAGGGCGATTCAGTGGGTTCCAATTAGGATTTGAAAGGATATAATTATTAGTTGCAAAATTTATTTAATAAGTACAAGATCTACTACTACTTGAATTACGTCAAAACCAAATTTATACCACCTCACAACCTCAAGCATCAAAATCTAACATCTCTCTCTATGTGTGGGCGTAACGGAAATATAATGATAGACCCAGTTTTTCAAAATACTTAGTAAAACTTCATTCTATGAATTCTATTTATTCTTCATCACGATATCTTACTTAAGCATTTGCCTACATTGACTTTCATGTCGTATATTTTCGCATTGAAAAAGGTTAAATAACTTGCTTTCCTTTCTTCTCGATTTACCTATAATCTTTTTGTTCCAACTAAGTTCGTGTTGTCACACTTCTTAATGCCAAAAGAAAAGTAAAGAAATATCTGATCGAAGATGGCTGGTGCAAAAGAAAGACTTAAAAATCTTACAAGCTCAGGAAAAGGGAAAAGAAGGGGCGGCACAAGAAGCAGAAGAGAGAAAGAAAATCAAATTGCCACAGTACAAGATACGGATCAGTTCGGATCTCAAAATAAAATGTTTTTCTTTTTCTGCAAAGTTATGTTATTGCTTGATATTGTGATTGGAGCAGCGTGTTTAGCGTATGGAATTACGCTTCATATCAACAAAAAGTATGCTGAATATGGAAATTATTTCATATTTTTTGGATTGTTGGTTTTGATATCTTCCTTTTTGGGATTTTTTGGCTTTGCATCTTCTGCATTCAAACGGGGTGGGCTACTCTTTAGCGCATATTGTGCATTAGTTATTGGATTTATGGAAGTTATTACAACTATAACTCTGATCTACAGCAAAAAGGATTTCTTCAAATTTATTTCCAAGCATCACGTTGACTTCGACTTAACAAATGATGAAGTTGCATCGATCGAATCTTTCTTTATCCCAGTTTGTGGACTAGGTATTGTATTTGGACTTGCAGAGTTAATCAGGTGAGACATACATGCATAATCTTTGTGTGACTATATTTGGCATGTTTCTGATGCTCAATTTCTCTTCTATTGGTTATTCAATGCTTCAGGTTTTACGCTTTAAGGAAGCTAAGAGATGATCTCACTTCTATTGAAACTGTTGTAAGCGCAAGACACAGTGCTAGTGCTGAGCCTCTGCTCGACGATGATGATATTGCATCTGAAGATACGGACTCTGATTTTGCTCCAGTAGATGGTCAGCTTTATACGGACGGTAATTGGTGGGCAGATAAAAATCAGTTTGATGAAATAGTTAAAGACGAAAATTCCACACTGGGCGATAGTAGTTCTTTGGCAAAAGAATCTGAGCAACCTTCCATTATAGAAAGCATATCTGGATCTAAAAAAACAGATGATATTGTTTAAATAGAAGCAATAAAATATTCTCGCTAGCGAAATGCAGGCGTGTTTTATTCCATTTTCCTGGTTTTTCTTAATATTTTCAAACCTCGCATTCAGTCAGTATCCTTCAACGTTGAGCACATCTCCTTTCGATTCATATTTGAGTCGAATTCTCCTCTTTTTCCATTAGATTAAAGTAAACATCTATGTTTAACTGTCGTACTTCGACGAAATTTATTCGAATGATATATCAATCAATCTCAAGCAGTTGGAGCTCTTCAAAAATGCACAACGAGCTCATATCTATATTCATATAATCTTTACTAAAGAGTAAAACCTTGAAAATTCTAATTATCGTTTCATCGTGAGGTGATGCATGAATTGCCCTTCGAAAACAATCCCTTGCACTATTCCAGTCTCGATAAACAATCATTTGACATAACCCGTAATTACACCAACTTGTGCCTTTTTGTTGTGGCGACAAATTCTTTCTAAAGGCTGCATGACGAAAAAATCCAATCTGTGCCAAGTTAAAAAGTGAATTGGATGTTGATGTTTTTGGATTACTAATTGACCCTTGACGATCTTCAGATGTACGGGCCCTGTATGCGTACTCATTTATAATGTCCCAATCATCTTCTTCTTTTATAGCAAAGAAGATCGCCAAGCTGTAAAGGACGAAAGGGTTATCAATACCTCTCCTGTTCATATAACCATTTATTGTATGGTAAAGGTGTCGGGCCTTTTGAAAATCATGTTCAAAAACATGTAGATAGAGAGCATAATTGCAAATTGCCTACCAAAGACAAAGTATTTTGTTGGAAAAGGCACGTTCATTAGACATTAACAAGTCATAGAAACAAATCTGAGTCTTACCTCAATTCGGTTAGGATTCTCGAAATATATTTTTTCTGCATTCAGGGCAATATTATATGCCTTGGCAAAAAATCGAATTCTTATTTTTTGTTTTATGCTACTCCACCATAACTGTATTCCTTTTGCAGCTTCATTTTCCTTCCTCGTAAAACCTAATTTTTTCATTTCTTGTCTCTCTGAAACCTTTATTTCATCTTGGGTTTTCCAATCATTGGGTTGATTCCATTGCACTTTTTGCGTAATTTTATGCACATAAAAACAAACATCACGAAACCGTTCTCGAAATAATTTACGACGTTCTTTCCATGTAACTGGAGTGCCACCTAGATTATATTCGAGAAAAAGTCCAAATTGTCGTTTCGGAGGATCTGCTTTCTTTATTTCTAATCTCCAAAAGTCAAAATTTTGTTGATAGCATGGGCTTGGAAGAATTGACACAAAATAGCGTAAACGAAATACCCTTCTGCTTAAGTATCCGCGATAAAATCTTTGACCAATGAGTGCTAAATTTCTTTTATTTTGATGACCTTTCAATCGATCTTTCAAGAACTCTACATAAAAGTGCATTGCTGATCTTTTCCGTTGAATAGATTGGATTAGAATTGCAGATGATGCTTGGATTTGGTATTTTTTGTGTCTAATTTTCCATTTTTTGTGTTGACAAAACCTTTGTAACGTGATCGCACTCATATTCATACGATTTTTGTAAAATAAAATTTTTTGAGCTTGTCTCCATCTCCAAATGCATTGAATACAAGTTGCACCCTTCATTTGCCGAAGAAATAGTTGATTTTGTTTGTGCTTCTTATCTTTTTCCTGGGTTTCCATAAATTCATCTTGAACTATATTAAAAATTCGCAAGTGTGGATGATAACATTTTCTGGACAGAGACCCATCCTGTTTCTTGAAGAATAATGATTGCAAAAACGTAATAATTTCATGTCGGGAACTCATTTTTGCTTCACCTAAAGGAGTCAAAGCATTATAGTTTCTTAAGCTTAAGTTAACCTCATATTCCACAAGAATTTTCAATACATTTAAAAGTCCAAACCGAGCGGCAATATGAGCAGGTTGGTCCCCGTTCAGTATGTTCGGAACGTGCAAAAGATGATTTTGCTGCTCTAGAATACTATGAACCTTTGATGTGTTTTGATCAATTACTGCTCTATGCAATTCTGTATTTCCCTCCTCATCTACTCTATAATGACTATTCATATTCTAAAACCTGATAATTAAATTCCTTGAAAAGAACACTTGTAATATTTTAATTTGGAATAGAGTATGAATTTGAAACTTTCAATTCGGATCCAAACTCAAACTCAAACTTGACTCAACCTTATGCTCAAACTTGAACATGTACTTAAACTCAAACTCAAACTCAAACTCAAACTCAAACTCAAACTCAAACTCAAACTCAAACTCAAACTCAAACTCAAACTCAAACTCAAACTCAAACTCAAACTCAAACTCAAACTCAAACTCAAACTCAAACTCAAACTCAAACTCAAACTCAAACTCAAACTCAAACTCAAACTCAAACTCAAACTTAAACTTAAACTCAAACTTAAACTCAAACTTAAACTCAAACTTAAACTCAAAAAATTGATTTAATCAAAAATAATACTTATTTCACAACACAATCATAGAACATTTTAGACGAAGATATGTCCAAAGAGTTAAAACAGTTACGGGAATGGCAGCTATCACAAATATTATCTACTTCATATGAAGCAACCAACTCCTTGCGTGACATTTGGAGTAACATGTTGAAAGATTCCTTGTCATGTCATACCAACGAAATTTATGATGTTCACAACGATTTTGAGACAGAACAATGTAAACGAAACATTCTGACAAAGAGTCAAATTCAGTCTTTATCTATGTTATTTCGAGATAAAAAATGCCAAAGTAGATCGAAACAAATTTTCTTTAAAATCAAAGAAATTATCTCAGGAAATCTCATTTCAGACTATGATTACATTAAAATTGTCTTTCCTCGCTCACTTTTTGACTTAAAAAAAAATGAAAATTACTATGAAGATGCTGATTGGGTAGATGGTCAAATTGATAAAGCTGCGCAACTACTAGGGACCAAAAAGATTTCAATAGATTTGCATGGAATGGAAAATAGTCTAGGACCATTGTCTCGTGAAGCCATCTTGGAAGAAGAAGAAGATTACTTGGATGATTTTAGACCAGAATCTAGTTCTGGTAGTTCAACTTTCAGAGAAATAGGATTACAAGAATTTCAAAAAGCTTGTACAAAATTGGTCAAGCTCATCTTGAATCTTAATACCCAGTATTGTCCAAAACTACTATTTAGGTATATTCATACACTGCTCTGTCAAATTATCAAGCAAGGGAGGAATGGAGGAATGGGAGAGAAACTCATAGGAGCTGCTGTGAAAAAAATGTTTTCAATGAAAGATGAGAAAAACGACCATGTGAGATTGAAAGCAATAGAAAAGGCAGAAAACAAGATTCGCTGTCAAGTTGGAGTTTCAAAGTTTGGCAAACACAACTTTGGAGAAGTTCTTGTGGTTGAAACGAATTTGAACATTGAGTTATATTTGGCTAAATCTGCCGAGATTGATACTGACGACAAATTTTGTATTGCGGAATGTACACTAGTTCAGTATATTCCCATAAGTCACAAAGAACTTTGTAAACATTCTGCACAAGAAACGAAGCAATTGGATTCTTTACGACCTGGAATTGAAACATCCGAATCTACAAATACAATCAACGATTTTTTCGTGTCCGTAAAGTTGATCTCATCATATCATCAAAACGGAATTCTTTCTGAAGAGAAAAATTGGCCGAATTCTAGAAAATTGGGAGATCATGTTCAATCTAGTAAAAAAATCATATCAAAACCAATAGAAAGTGTTGTTAATGGCGACAGCTTAGCCAGAAAATCAACCACATCGTTTTCATTGGATTCCTCCTATGAGCTTCTAGGTTGGGGTGACAATAAATTCAACTGCTTGGTGAGTTGAAATTCAAAAGTTTCATATGAAAGAATCCATTCAATTTTAATCTAACATTCTTGGTGAATTTAAACAATTGTGGATCAATAGGGTGTCGAATCATTTGAAGAAAGTAAAGAGGAGTATAATCATCTTTTTCCACGTTATATATCAATTCCTAGTCTCCCGCCATTTGATCATATCGTTTCTGTAGCTTGTTCTAAGTATCATACTCTAATATCAACATCTTTAGGCTTTGTTTATTCTTGCGGAGATGGAAGTGATGGCCAACTTGGACATGGAACATTAGAGTCACGAAAATTATTTCAACAGATAGATTGGTTTTCTTTCCGCAATAATGGTGGTAATAAAAATTCAATATATATTCAACAGGTAAATGCAGCAAGTTCACACAACTCGTTATAAGATACTTCATTGTTCACATTAGAACTAAACCATTCACACGTTCGACTGGACCAATTCTTTAGATTTCTGCCGGAGCAGATGATTTTGGGAGTCATTCTGCGGCGATTGACAATCAGGGTAAACTATATACCTGGGGAAAGATAACATGCTGTGGACACTATATCTTTGACGATGATAAAATAGAAGAAAGCGATAGCATAGCACATAGAAAGAGGGAGAAACTAGGCTCCCAAATTCGTTTTCCGAAGGAAGTAGTTGCATTTAAAGGTAATAGAGTATTGAAAGTATCATGGTAAGTCTATTTTTGTACACGGACAAAAATAAATTCAACTAAGTTCTAACTTTAATCAATACAGTGGAGGGAGTTTTACATTAGCAATCGTACAGGCACCTGATAGTGAGCAAATTGATAGACCACCACGTCAATCAACTAGTGTTTATTCTTGGGGCCTTCATTCCAATGGACGGTTGGGACATAGAAATGTAAAAGTTGCTGATTCGAAAAAAATACACTATAACGAGCCTAGGAAAATAGTCCCCTTGTATCAACTCAATCCACGACGAATAAAAATTCTTGATAACAAACAAATCAAAGAGGTTTCTGCAGGTAAGTCTCACGCATTGGCTGTAAGCAGTGAGGGTGAACTTTTTGCGTGGGGAGATAATAGTCATGGTCAATGTGGATTGGTCGCAATTGATTTGTATGAGACGGAAATAGCGGCGAGCCAACGCCGAGACGCACGAATGGTAGGTGAAAAGATCCCAAAGTCTCCTTCTGCATTTGATGACGTATGGCTACCACGGGTACTGCCTCCATTCAAAAGATATCCAAAGCATTTGACTAATAGTTTATACAACATAAGAAATAAATTTATAAAATCGGAGCGTGTAGAGGCCGGATTTTATCACAGTGCGGCAATTGATTCCAAAGGAGATTTATGGACATGGGGAGGGGCAGGAAGATTCACAGCATGCCTTGGTCATGGAGATGTACAGTTTATGGATGGAATCAACAAGGATTTTAGTTTAGACTCAAACTTTCTCTGTAAATTGTCAGGAAATCTAAGTCCACCAAAATGGGGAATGCCACGAGTAGTAGAAGCCTTAAAGGATAAGGATATAAAAGAAATAAATTTCGGGGAAGCGCATAGTATTTGTTTGACAAAAAGGGGTTCTTTTTACATTTGGGGTAATGGATGCTCTATTCCAAAAAATGTAAGTTGAACTTTAAGGATTGCTACAATATTATTAAACTTCACTCATGTACAATTTTATTCAAAAGACTACACAATACGAGAATAATGATGAACAAATAGGGAAAAACAATAATCAATTGAATACATTATTTCCAAAAGAACCGAACAGTGAATGGATACAACATCTTGAAGGACTTCATATCTCCAAAGTAGCCTGCGCAGGGCAGCACACCTTTGTTATCTCGAATGGTACAAAGATAAGCCACAAAATAGGACATTCCCTTTTAAGAGAATGTAAATTATACTCCAAGCATCTGAAGGATGTTACTGAATCAAATCAAGGCAATGTAAGTTGCTTTATGCTTTTGATTTCCGGAAAATTATTGGGTTTATGTGTGTATTTAATTTTGATAGTTTCCCTTAAATTTAGGAGCAGCTACCATCTGTATCTAAAGACATTGCTCGACTAATTCAGCCCGATTGCTGTATAATCGTATCTGGGAAACGTATATATTGTCATACATTCATATTAGCGCAGCGTTGCTCAGTTTTACGGGATATGATTGCAGACGAAGAACGGCCACTCCCTCAAAGCGAAATGAGTGACGGATGTTCTATGCTCGAGCTACTTCTTCCACATATACGCGTGGAAGTAGGAATGGCTCTAATTCGATATTTATATACCGATCAACTATTAGGAGGATCTTACAATGAATGTAAGTCAGATGTAGATGGAAGTTATGTTTCAAAAAGATGGGTACCTTCTTTTGCATTTCTCCAGGATCTATACAAGGTAGCAAAAGAATTTCTTTTGGGCCGATTGATGCACTTATGCAAACAAGTACTAAATTATTTCGAAAGCACATATGAGGCTTCCATTAAAACTTCAAAAATAGGACAGGATCAACCCATGATTCAAATAGAAGGAACGAAGAATAAAGAGGTAGCATCTTTATGTTTGGATTATGGGACATCTCTTTTACGCCGTAAAACTCTTTCTTCATACGAAAGTGTCAACCATATTAAGTTAATTGCATCTGATAAAATTATTCAGATTCGCCCCTGCATCTTAATCATGCGAAGTTTGTTCTTCCGTAATTTGCTTTCATCCACTGTGGCACGAGACTCAGGGAACGACATTTCTAAGAATATGAGATTATCCTCATCAACTTTTCATGTTCCATGTAGTTTTCCCGCTCTTGTACGTCTGGTTTATTATCTTCACACAGGCATAATATCCAATCCTGTTACAAATCCAACAAATGTAGAAGAGCCATGGAATCTCGATCATGATGATAATGAAGGCGCGAAAAAAAAGGAACTGGAACCACAAAAAAACCTATTAAAGTGTCATTTCCTGGAATTAGAAGAGGATTTGAGAAATGCTCACTTATTTCAAGTATTTGATATGAAATCTGAATGTGAATCTAGGGTTGAAATCACAGCAGAAAATGTCGAAAGGGTTCTGAAGGTATCAAAAGACATCAATTCTCCATATTTAAAAGAAAAGGTGCTTTATTTTCTGTCCAACAAACTATGTGATAAAAATGTATACAATAAATTGCAGCAATTATCGAAAAGAAATAATACGTTAATGTCTGATCTCTTTGAAAGAATCAAAAACAGCGAAACAAATCGGTACAGAAGAGGAGGAATATCTTTTCTTATGAAAACGTACCCAGGTGGATATGGTTATGATTTGAGAATTCCAAGAGAGATTCAAAGGGATTGGAAAGAAGTGGAAGAGCGTAAACGAGAACACGAAAAGGAAAAACGAGCCAGAGCCATGAAGGATATTATGGGGACTTTTTGGTTTGATTTTTATTTTGAATTGGATCATGAAGCTTTAGAGAAATGCAAGAAAAATAATGAAAGTTCAATTTTGATTGGATGGATCTGGACTAAATCCTTTATCAAATCGATTTTGAAAACAAGTGGTGGGAAGGCGATATTAGCTATATTTTCTTACTCCATGATACAAGGACGTGTCAAGTTGGGTGCTTGGGTTCCTATTACAAATGCGATATTTATTCTAGTCTTTGGACGAGCCATGCTTTTTGGATTGTAACATTTTTAGAGACACAACGAATATAATCTTGTTAATGTTTTTTAGAAAATTTTTATTTTGTGAGATCAAATTTATAGAGTAGTTAGACCTTCTATCTTTCGCGTGCACGTACTACATTAAACTATTACTTATTTTCCGTTTGTGTTTGACAACCCACTTTCATCATGCCTGCTACATCCTTAGCCAGTCAGTTCCCCTCCTTAACACCATATCTGGCATCATCACGTCTACTGGCTCTTTATTTCGCCTCCAGTTGGTGCCCCGACTGCGTCCCAGTGACTCCTCTAGTATCTACGGTATATCAAAACCAAGCAAAACCTGACAACATTGCATTGAAGAAAGAATTGAACATTCTTTATGTCTCCTCAGATGATTCCTCCACCCAAATGGAACAATATTTTCATAAAGAAAACATAATGTTTCAAGCCATTCCTTTCGATAATGTCGAAGAACGGACTAGCCTGAAGCAGTATTTTGGTGCCTGTGCTGGGAGAGAAGCAGGATTATTATCAATGACGGGCGGAAAACGAAAGTATGGGATTCCTACTCTGATTGTTTTGGATTGTGCAACAGAACAAATAGTTACTGTGAATGGAGTTGATGATTTGGAAAGGAAAGGCTTAAACTCTCCTGAAGCTTGGAGATTGTAGGTGTATCATACGTTATTAACAATTATGAAATATACTTGAAATTTCATCACAAATGTTGTGATGAAAATAAGAATGAAAAACGCATTGAATCTTGGTGATAAAGCATATTTTTTGAAAAATGCACAATTTTAATGGTTTTTGTGACAAATAATACATTCTGATGAAATCGTTAAAAACTTAGCTTATTTGGTAATATCGATATTTTTTATTATCTGAACAAGCTAAATTATTGGCATTCCCTTTTCATTCTGTCTAGCAGGAGAAGCCGACCTCATCGCACGACGTAATCGATCCATTCGGCTTATACGGTGAATATGTTCTGAGCTGCTCAAAACATCCCTATGTTTGTTTGTTTCATGCTCAAAACCATTTTGGGATAAGTGTGGTGAGGATTCAGATCTTCTAAATCCACTCCGATCCCATCTTCCATTCTCAGTTTCACTCATCGAGTCATAACTACTACTATCCTCATACATCTGATATTTTCTTCTTTCACCACGACTTATCCTACTTTTTTGCTTTCGACTGGGCATGGCCTTAATAGCTGCTGGGCCCTCAAATATATCTGTAAAATCCACTGTTTCGTTTTCATCATATCGAAATTTTTTTCGTATTCTACAATAACTAGAATACATATGAAAAGCTGTTGTTATTGCCACTGTCATACAAACAACTGATATTTCGGGGCTAAACATTATCCAGACAAGTAGGACTATGCTGACCATAGTGGCAACTAATCCAAATCCAAAAGCTGAAAAAACTTTCATTCGTTCTTCGTATAATCCATCTGTGGCAGTAATCATAGACCCATCAGGCCCTCGCAAAGCCAAGGAAGACCCCAACAATGAGAGAAGAGTTGTATGAGCAACCACTAAGATATTGGCACAAAAGGCTGACGTTATTGCAACATAATAAAAAAATTTGAGCACACGCGGCACAATGAGAGCGTTTCCCCATTCACTATCATGAGGAGGTGTGAATTCAATGAACATGGTGATATCTAAGGAAGCTAAAACTGCTGCCTGAGTTCCAACAGTCACTGCATGTTGAGAATATTGATTTTGAGATTGTCATTAGTTGGGAAAATGCAATCAAACTGCTGCACACCAAAATGTTGAACGGCAAAAAAAGAAAAAAAGTAATGAATTATACTTTTTGCACTCACTTAAGTTAGAATGGTGCAAGTTGAATTCTTTCTCCTTCAGAGCAGTGGCTTGCTGCTTGAAAGAGCTCTGCAGCTGAAGTTTATCTGCGGCTAACATGATGTTGTTGAAGTAAGTAGAATCGGATGTTTTCCAAATTTATTATTTTCTATGGGCTGTAGAATAAGTTCTTTGAAGCAAGAAGGAAAGTCTTTATGAACATGGAACGACCTGATAGAGTGTTGAATGTTTGTACGAGAACTATCTACTATGATCATGCTTTTTATTTTTATAAAATTTGACAACACTCTTCTCAGATGCCACTCAAACGGTCATAGAGCATTTTCTACTTATTTTTTATATTTTAAGAACGGACATTTTCCGTTGATTTTGTCGATTCGGAATCCCTGAAAAGAGTCTGACATGACGTCATTTACGACACGGTCATTTTCAAGGAACTTTTGTTTCACTTCATGCTTTTAGTAAAAGATGAAACGCAACGTATTTCCCATTAAGATGGTTCCTTCTTTTGCGAAAGTTGAGAGGAGATGATGACGGAACGATCCAATGCATTTCACATATATGTGCGAAATACACCACGCTGCTTGTTGATATCACTACAACGTATAGAGTATATGATGTAAAATTAAGCTTTTTTATCAGTGCAATCAATTGGTTCAAAGGTTTGGTAAGAAGACACTCAAAATACATCAATTTTGTCTTTGAATGCCCAGCATGCTGAGCGCGCGAGTGGTATATGTCGAGAGTACCGACTCTTTTTCTTTTCAAATTAGGCATATGCAAATGAAAAAATTGGTATACACGTTGATTTTCATTCTGGTTTGATGTAAAACCCACGAAACGCACTTGAACTTAATTTCCTGTTTTTGGTGTGATATTTGCTTGTTCACTTGATGTTATTCATCTCCTTTCATCAAATTTTAGATTTCACAAATATCTACATCATGCATCATGATGATTGGATTATCCTAAAAAATTAAAGATAGTTATCATCTGACAAGTTTACAAACACACAAGCACGCTAGCTGACTCAACATACTTGCCGGATTATCATTTTTTACATTTTATCTGCAGGTAGAGTTTCCGACAATTTTTAGCAGAAATTTCTTCTTTTTTGACTAATATTCAGAAATAATTTAGAGAGTAGAAACTGTTCTCAAACGCATACGTGCGTACGTTCCCAAAATGTGAATTTTCTCAATTCCGTCGAACATAACTTTCTTATCGGTAATCTTAATAAAAAAAGCATGAAACTTTTCAGTACAATCTTGGCCGCAGCTTATATCGCTGTCTCAGTGAACGCATTCAGCGTTCAAAATGTCGGAGGAACGAAGTCATCCACTGTTTTGAGAGCGACAAGACGCGAAGCAATTGAATCATTAGCAACAACAGCAGCCGCTTTTGCATTCGTTGCGCCTGCGGTTGCAGTTGGCACAAATGATGCTGACGACGTTGTTGCACGTATAGCTGCACAAAATGCCGCCAAAGCAGCTGCAGCTAGAGAACAAGCCGCTGTTGAAGCATCAAAGCCAAAAAAAGAGCCTACAGATGGTAAATCCCTTGTCCTTGGAGCAGCTGGTGCAAGTGTAGCACTATCACTTCCTTTCTTTTTACCCAACTTGTTGAGACTTGGAACGAAACTTGCCAGTGGTGGTAAAAATGACGGATACGGCAGCAAATGAAAGTATTGACCAATCTTTGAAATATCAATTTGCGTTTGATAGCGGGTTGAATTAGAGCTTTTTGGTCGAAGTCGGGAAAATGCGAAAGAATAATTCAATCACCATTTAGAAAGCTGAGCTATTACATTATTCAAACTAAATAAAACTATTTCACGCATTTTTATTTTCTTGGAACTTCCAAGAAACTTAATCACTTCTTTTATTTTTTACAAATGAACTAGATTCAGAAATGGCAATTTTTGTTCATATTTATTGACACGTACGGTGCCCTCTTTTGCTCCCTCGGTAATAAGAATGCAAGCATACATGCAACCAAGATTTCCAACAAACGTAACAACTTGGATTGATGACTTAAAATTTCCATCCAAACAAATAGACACAAAATTTTATTAATTTATTGGCCAAATGGTAGTACTTGCAACACAAAATTCTCTATTCATAATTTTAATCAATTACAAAAGTGAAAAGAATCACCAACAATTGAGATTCATCTTTTCGTATCATTTCAGCTTGAAAACACGTTGCATACTGAAGATTATTCGAAAATTGTGAGATTAGATTTATGGAGACGCACTTGTGTAGCATTGTAACATCTTGGATTTTCATTAAGAAAGATTTCGTTTAGTGTCTCTAGAGAGAGAGGTACTGTACCTTATTTAAGATGGGCCTATAGTTGATTTCATGAATACATAGGAAGCAAGTTTCTATCCGGATCCTTGTCAAATACTTTTAGTGAGAATTTCATGTGTGTCAGCATATGCTATTTTTTTTGAATAAACATTTAATAAGTATTTAAAGAATGATTCTTGTAAAAATGACTGATGCTTACTAAAAAAAGGAAAGAGAATGCTAAAATTGTACTTTTTGAATCTGATAAGTAAGTAATCGTTATTATCATTACTGCTGATGTGCACAAAATTTTGCACCTAAACTTACTAACATATGCCTTCTGCATTTCTGATCAGCACCTAATTCAATTCAAAGCATGAAGGTTAAGAGCAAAGCTGGAGACGACGCTGTCACTGCTTCCATGATTGAAAACCAGAAAAACGGATTAGCGGAGGCTGTTACGAACTTGAGGAAAAGTGTTAATGAGGAGTTAGAGGAACTTCGACGATCAAGAGCAGCTCATACAAATAATCGTTTTTTGAACTTTGAAAAGAGTAAGAAGGAACCAATCATTTTATGAAGCATTCTCCTATACGCTTATACTAATCCTCTTTTTAATCATCTCTCGCTTTATTGTTTATAGCTGAGTCTAAAAAGAATCTGTTGGATTCTGATTATGACTATATTCACAAAGAGGGTTATCGAGCGAAACTAAAGAAATTGGGATCGAAGAGTCCAACAGCAAAAATAGCGAATCAAGTTGTATTCAATATTAACGACTTTTATAGAGAACAACGAAAAAAAGCAAAGTTTGAAAGAAAAAAGAAAGATGAGACTTTCAAAGAGATGAATACTTTTAGAGAATCATTTTCTAATCATTCAATAGTATCAGCACGTCTTTCCGACGCAAAAAAATATGAAGAGGAAGTTACACAAAAGAATGAGTTGGCAAAGATAGAAAAACTTAAGTCAATGACAAAGTTTTTTGTCAATTCTAGTTACAAGGCTTTTGTTTTCGCAACTCATCCAAATTACGGTATGATACTCTTATTTTGTACCAAAAAAAAAATCAAAGGAGATCATTTTCAGCTACCCGGTGGTAGCATCAACGAATCAGAGTTTAAGAATGCATGTAAGTTTTTGTATTTGTTTCTATTTTTATACATTGAATGACAATCCTAATAATTTTTTCAAATTTATTCAGCCGCAAGAAGTGGTGGGGATCCCAGAAGACAACTTATATTATCATCCAAGAAAGCAGTTGCTCGACAACTTTGGGAAGAAGTAGGTATCGACATTCGAGAAAACTTGAAAAGACTTAAACCAGCACATATACGTTTTGATTCCGAATGTTATAACGAGTTAAGTTGTGAACATCGTAGACGCCTCTTTTTCACTCTCGAAGTCGATGACAGTGATTTCTACACACCGGTAAGACAACTCTTCCAAAAAATATCTTAGTACCCAAACTGAAATTCATATTCTCATGCTAAACATGTTTTGTGAATAGGCTGATATTGCTTTCAACGAAAATCTTGTTTTCTCTATCAATGGTCAAGATATACCTTTGATGGTAAGATATGCTTTCCAATTTATTTATAGAAAAGTGTAGAAAATGTTATTTCCTAATTCATTTGTTAAATCTATATACATTTAGCTTAAGCTCTCAAAAAGTCATTCTGGTTTTAAGTTCCAAATGGACCTGAATGAAGCTGTGCATGAAATTAAAAAACATAGTGGAAAAGCATGCTCTGAGGCGCTACAATTGAAAATTAAAAAGACCACTACAGAAAAACCCAATAGGAGAAAAATCAATCGCATCATAGAGCATATTGAGGATGATATTAAGTCCATTGAATCAAGCAAAGACGAAACGTCAAAATCAAAGCCTCGCCCATCAAAGAAGAAAACAGGAAAAATTGCATCAATCATCAAAGACATCGAGGACAGATCTACAAATGGTAGTGTTGTAAGTATCGATGACATGAGCAGCCATGCTTCCGGCAGTATTTCAGGAACTTCGTGGGATTCCAACAGTTCTGATGATAGTGATACACGGCAAAACCTGATTGGTCTTACACTCCCACTCAATATTTTGCCTCAAGAAGAAGACCTAGACGATGAATTGGATGATGACTTTGCATTTGACTTAACTCACGCTACTCTACCTTCGAACGGTGAATCACAAGGAATGGAGGAAGCTGAAACTTTAAGTCCCCAATTGAACGGGAAAGCTGCACCTAAAATATGCGAGAATACAATCACTACGCAACCAGGAACACCGACATCTCAATCTGTTATCACCGAAAATATAGCAACTCCAGTAATTTCCAATTCAACCATCGAACAACCAACAAACATTTTGCCAAAAAAAAATAGCCTGCCCGAGATCATGATACCAAATGATTCCCTATCTCGCAATTCTGTTGACTCATTTGGAAGATCAACAACAAGCTCACAGAGAAGAATTATTTTCCCCCATTTATATAGAAATAAGACAAATAGCGAATCAGAAAACAAAATTGGTCTAGAAGTTATGTTTGAGGTATCGACCAATATAGAAGATGAGACAGGCACGAACTTAGAAATACCAAACAATGTGGAGTCTGAGGATATTTACAGAGAAATTCAAGAAGGAAGACCCTCTATTGAGACAGAAATAAATGAGCTCGAGGAGGAGAGCAATGTAAGCGAGGAAACAGCAAATTTATATGACACGCAAGGAAATCAAGATGAAGAAAATACTCCTGCGCAAAGAAGTTTTGAAGATGATTCCACCTATTCCTATAAAGACTTTTATAGCGACGAGGAGGAAATATTCAACACTCCTGCACAGCAATCAAATCCCTTCCAAGATTTATCATGCATTTTTTGCTTTCAGCTTCCAGGGCAAAAAGAGAAAAAGAAAAGCTGAATGTACCATTTTCTGAGCTTGTTGCTTGGTAGTATTTTGCATCATAGTTTCATAACGTTGAAAATTACTTTTTGATCGGATTACACAATCGATCAAAATCATGTGAAGTAGAAGTAGATGGCTCGTTTTGTATATAATAATAAATACCCTGATTTTCGAGAACCCCTCATTTGTTTGTTAAAGAAGAACACCTTCATCAAATTATTTTTATTTTTACATGTTTTTATCATGTGTTCAAGCTTTTCTCTTCATCAAACAAAACTCGAAATCATTTATTCTTTTTCTATTGTTCATCCGCCGAGATCCCATCTGCTGCTAAAGTAAAATAAAAAACGAAAAAATAAAAAGAAAAAATGTGGTCATGAAGGGTTTTATCAATAATACTGGACTTTTTGATGTCGTCAGGAGAAAAATTTTAAATTTTACGTTGGATAAATAGAGTTTGACTAATTAGCATTAATTTGGCTTTTCTGAACGGAATATGATGCACGTGAATAAAAGATATGTATTGAAGGTGACCTTCTCCTCTCTTGCCCAAAGCGGAAATTAATTTTGTTGCAATGTTTCAGCTGTCAAAAAAATAAAATCATATTGAGAAGAATAAAATCCATTTTGATCGTTGCAAGTGAAAAACTCCGAAGATAAAGTAGTAATCGCCTTTTTCTTTCTACGAAAATAAAAATGCAGGCTTCAAACTCACTGTTGTCGCATTTTCCAAAATCAACAAGAAAAAGGAGGGTCATTTTTTCTCACCTGTATCAAAGCCCCACAGTTACAACCCCCATTGAACCGCAAGAGTCTTTGCCGTCGAATGATGATTCTCCAGATCTCTTCGAAGACATTTACAGTGATGAAGAAGAGCACGATCAAATAAAAACCTCCAGCCCTTTTAGTAACGTTATTTGCTGCGCTTCTATAGAGGAATTAATTCATCAGATGAAGAAGAATTTTAAGTGATTATAATAAACGTGGTGAGATTTAGAGTGATGAAAATTGAACGACCTAAATACATCAAAGTCATTGGATTCTTTGAAAAATCTCAATAACATTTTAATAAAATCTCTTGCTACTCAAACAAGTGATACTTTTTATTCAAATAAGGCGTGTTACAAAATTACATGTGGCATAATAGAACCCTCACCCAATTGATTATGTCGCTTCATGCTACAAAATTTTGTATGAATGTAAAATATTAAGGTTGGCTTTCGATGTTGTAGGCAAAGAGTGCCCTACGTTATAAAGAGCAGTAATATTAGACAGTTTTTATTCTTCTTATTTTCCTTAGCGATTATCTATACGAACTAAGGAATACTAATGTATATCATCCAAGGCAAGAGATGTCCCTTTCACTGTGGCACCTCTGAATGCTCGCGACATCGTCGTTTGAAATGTAACGTTATCATAATCGTTGCTCCTTTCAATATCAAGGTTAGCTTGAACTAAGACTTTGATAGGTTCTTTCTTGTTGAATGAATCAATGACTTTTTGACATAGAGTGAGTGCAATATCCGCATATCCAAAAATATCATCAATTCTATTGATTCCTACATGACTTACCACTTGGATTCGTTGCCCTTGATGAAAAAGACGATATTTCGTAGCTTAGTTTGTCATCACTTGACTCATCCACGGCATCCTTGATTAAGGTCATTCCGACGTCACCAAATCTCTTTTCAAAAATTTCTTTTATATTGTGCGATCTCAACGAAACTTCATTCATTCTTTTTGACGAAAAGAATATGGTATAAATAAAGTGAATTTGCCAAGTTTCTGAAATGGCCCCTAATTTGGAATGCTTCTTTGACTGCGGATTTGTATGGAATTCAACATAAATTTCAAGATTAAAATTCGGCACCATTGTTTTCTTTCTTCCAACTGATGTGGCACTCTCACTCTCTGTTTCTTTTCCTAGTTGATGGTTTGAAATTTTTTTCTGGATGGTTTTTCGTAGTACTGGAGCATTTTCTTCATGCTTGTCAAATTGATTTCGTAGTTGTTGTACATTGGTTGTGCTTTCGTTTTTATCCTGTTTAGAATTGTGGTCAGGTGCTTGTGAGATGCTGCCTAAAATAAGATTTGATGATACAACACTAGTTGGAGACTGCGAATTCCCATGTTTAGAGTTGGTATTTGCCTCGATGTCATGCTTTTCTTGTTTTTTCTTAAATTTGAATGTACTTTGGGTCTTTTTCAGTTGATCTGATTCCTTAAGTTTGCGTTTACTAAAGAAATTAATAATTCCACCTACTTTGGCACGAGGCGTTCCAGAAGCTTCTTGTTCTGTTTCATTGTCCCAGGAAGGACTGGGTGATATGACTGGAGACTTGTTTGAATTCGATGGTTTGTAGCTCCGCAAGTTCGATTCAGCTTCTCTACGTTTTTCTTTTTCTTCTTCAGCTAGAGCCTTTTGTTTCATTGTAAATTCATCCAATCCGCTGGTTCCATAATTCATTGCTTCGTCTACATGTTTCTTTCTTTCTGGTCTAACTGGCGACGATGGGTCTGTTGCATTCGATCTGTACCCTGTCAGAAATGACCTAGCTTCCTGGCGTTTTCTTTTTTCTTCTTCTGCTCGAGCTTTTTGTTGCATTGCCCAAGAGTCACCTACATAAGCGCTTGTAGGTTTATTATTGCTCTGTGCAAATTTGTTTTCGGTACCTGGGAATAATAGCGATACATTTGTTCAAAACGTCAGGTCAAACAAAGACTTTAATTGACAGTACAGGAATTTCAAGATTCATTCAAGACTTCTTTTGCTCACAACCAAGGAAGTTCTTCTCATCATGTTAAAGAATCCAAGTTGTCAATTTGCATAAGATCAGTTTCAAATGAACTGGTCAACGATAAATTCTTCTTGGCTAAAATACTTTCAACTTATTTTCATTCCCTCTCAAACCTTCTCACCTGATGCTTGTCTAGTATTCATCTGATTCTTGGAAAGATTTTCGAGAATATTTGCGGAAGCTTTTCTCCTGAGATTTTGAGCAAGGTGGAGCTTACGTAGCGCCTCCAGCTCATTGTTTATTTTTGATTTTTCATGATGTGCCACTGCATCCACTTTATTCGACATGTTTACCAACTTCGCTTTTTGAAATGAGGTATCAATAAGATGATCTTGTCGCTTTTCTATTTTTATAATATTTCTGCTAATATGATAATTAAAAAATAAATAGGATTTAATCAAAGTAGGACCTATATGAGAAAGCAAAGAGCTACAGTACTCTATGTCACACGTAGTAACTTTTCTTCAATATCGCATCTTATTCCTGTATGTGCAATAAAGACTTTATTATGACATATTTGAATAGAGAAACCTATTGAGAAATGCACATTTATACAAATATACATGTGCCTTGCTTTGCGAACTTACCCCATCGCTGTCTGAATTTTTTAAATAGATGGTTTTTGTCTATAATAATTTTATTACGATTCCCGCCAATCATCAACGAAATATTACGTAAGCTTTTATATCTTGTCCGCAGCTTAACATGTATTTTTTAGACTTTTCTCTCCTGGAAGAACAATTTTCTCCATGCAAAAAAGACTGCTGTCACTCATCTTTAACTCATAAAATTTATTCTAACGTGTAGAGTTTTGGTTTTCTTGACATCGAAGTAGGCTATTGCATAGATGTCTGATTTTTTTCATTGTAGACGTCAAGAAATGTATGTGAAACTTGGAATATTGTATAGGCAGAGATGAATTTACAGAAGAACATCTATATCGAAGATGTCAAATGTTGTTCATGAGGTTCCCTATTTCTCTTTCATTTATCGGTGGTAGAATATACATCGGGTCATTTAATATGCGCAGTAAAATCTCAAAACATGAAAGTCAAATTCCTGCAACACTCTTTCCATGACTATCAATCTATATTTTAGTCCATTTATTTTTAAATGACATACACGGAGGGAGCATAGAAGTGTCATGATTAACTGTAGATAAGATATCTCATGCGCTCAGTTTGTATTAAAAAAGTAATGAGAGTAAAAAATACTGGTATACCTAAACGCTTCCTGACCCTTGTAACAAAACTAGTCATCGCGTTAATTTTGGACATCTGGCTCATTTTGGAGTAATACTAGTATGCAATAACCTCTCTAAAGAAGACTTGAATGGATTTAGTAAAGTATGTTCCACAAGCAAATTGACTTTAACAAACAACAACGATGAAATGTGACAAGAAAAAATATCGTAATTTTTTCGTGCAAATTTTGTATTTTTTGCTATTTTCTTAATTTTGATATTAATAGTCAAATTTTTCTTCGTCGTTACCACTTACTTTCTTGCCGAGGGTTTGAAAGCTAAATTTTTCAACATCTTTTTATATTGCAGTTTACTTGTTTCACGTAGACCAGGACTTGTTGGAATGATGGGCTCCCAGAGAAAATCCGTAAAAAAAACAATTTACTTAGAGACATCGTAGTGTTCAATAGTCCTTTTCTGTTCAACAATAGCACAGTTGTTTTCGTAAGGTGGGTGTTTCTTGACGGAGGTTGCAATGGCCAATTGAGAAGTTGTGAGCGTCAAATGTTGCGGTATTGAAATGAAAACGAAGAGATAGACACCATTTCACATGGTGATTTGGAGATTCTTTTTGCTGCAGGTTCTTGTAATCCAAGATACAAGAATCACATCAACATAAGTGTGTTGAATGTATCTTCACCGAAAGAGCTCATGATCGTATCTCGCATATGGGCTTGGTGGACAGGCTAACGGATATGTTAAATTTCTTGAACTTTTTGTAATAAACATGCTTCATCTCACCAGTAAATTCTTATTCTTTCTGTTTTCTCCTTACATTTGTTTACAACAGCCCCTTTTGTTGTCTAGTTCGTAGTTAAAATGCCCACCCGTCTTCATAAGAACAGAAAGAAGAGAGGACATGTCTCTGCCGGTCATGGACGTATCGGAAAACATCGTTGCCATCCCGGAGGTCGTGGTAATGCGGGAGGACAACATCATCACCGAACTCTCTTCGATAAATATCACCCTGGTTACTTCGGTAAAGTCGGTATGCGTCAATTCCACGTTTTGAAGAACCGTGACTACACAACAACCATCAACCTTGATAAGCTTTTCAATGTCGCTGGAGAGGGATATTATGAAGCAGCCAAGAACGGAGGCGGAAAGGCTCCCGTAATTGATTTAGTTTCAAAGGGATATTTTAAGCTTCTTGGAGGAGGACAAATCAATGTTCCTGTTATTGTAAAGGCTAAATTTTTCTCAAAACTTGCTGAACAAAAGATCAAGGCTGCCGGAGGTGCTTGCTTGCTTACTGCTTAAGATGTTTTTAAGTAAAAAATATTGTTTAACTAAAGGGTATCTACTGTATATCTGCAAGTTTACAACTTGGCAATAAACGATTTTTATTACGTAATGCGGTTACTTTTTCAAAACTTGATGGTTTCAGACGAGGATGTAGAAAGACATGAGTCTAATTAATTATGCGCATTTTGAACATCATACTTTTTGGCAGCATCATTTTGAATGAAAAATTGTCCTTCTACTGTTAAATTTGAACAGTTGAATGAATTGAAAGGATTCATCTCACAGTTGTGAAGGGAAGAATTTGGTGGTCCTGAATAAAGCATGCATTTTCTATTTCTATTTTGATTCTCATTGTCCATTTGGAGAGAAATTGCCACACAATCGTTTTCATTACAATCATCAATACATTTTTCTTTTGCATGTTGTGCTTCATAACTCGCATACCTATTATGGGGCCAGTGAATGAGATCGCATCTATCGCCACATCTAATATCCTTATAGTTAGCGTACTTTCGGCACGGGTGAGTCGATACTTCAGAGGAAAGGAGAAAAGTTTCCGACTCTGGAATACACTTTTTTGGATCGGAATTGAATTTTACTGTGCTTGCAGGATTCATATCACTTTGACCTTGACATACATGATTATTTCCTCCCGCTAAAAGTGGCAATGGATTGCCACTATCAGATAACTGAATAAAAGCATAATCATCATCATATCTTGCAGTCACTAAATTGCTCCAGAGTTTCACATCCTCAGCATTATTTAGAACGAGTCCAGAATAAGGCTGACGGGATTTTCCTGAACATCCTTCATGCCAGTCCACAGGATTTTCTTCAGACTTATCCAATCTAGGAACCATGCCATTTTCATAAATAGTATTCTTTTTGATCACGCCACGGTTTGTTCTGTGCATAACAATGCCATTTATCCCATTCTTATAACACACATTGTTGCTAAGTTCGAATTTTCCGTGCAAATAGGTCTGATTGTTACGAGTGACATAGACACCACTTCCGTCAATGATATAATCTTGCATTTCTTTTCCATATTGGCATTGCCAAGGACACTTAGATTTTGATTTTTCTTGACAACCTGTATAGGAAGAACAATCCAAACTTCCAGAAATTGGAGAATAATTCCACTCATAATTCTTATTATAATATCTGTGTTGTTTGAAAAGATTTTTTTGTGAATTACAAATGACCTATAGGAGCAGACTCGGTTATTTGATTACCATATAAATACTCACGGTATCTTGTTCACGTTATCATAAACTCTATTTCCAGATATAATCATTTTTAAAGAGTTATCCTCATCAAATGAAGCCGATTCAGCAAGTACAATTGCACTTTCAGCTGCACTAGACCACCATGTATTTGAATAGACTTCTGAATTTTCGATTTTCACTGCTCAATATAATAGGGAATATATTGCATTTACTTGAGTCTGCTGTTATCGTTATATATATAAATGAACGTGATCTGAAAATTAAAAAATTGTTTTAGCTTACCATAATCACCTTTATTCACCCTAATACCACTACCTGGACAGTGATGTACAATGACATCATGTATGTAAATATGATGTCCAGACCATATTGCTATACCTCTCCCCTTATATCTTTTCATAGGGAGCAAACGATTAGACTGTGCTTCTTGATACGATATCTGCTCATTTGGACCAATAATCTCGATGCCAGATATCTCTATATTTGATATTGGGCTAGAAGACCCACCGCCTATAAATCCACCAGCCCCGTCAAATTGAATTATGACGCAATCGTCTTTGTAGTTCCTTATTCTCAGATCTTTCACATCATCTAATTTTACAACTGCATTGTTATTGTCTGATTTATCGTAGTTTGAATTACGGTAAATCCCTTCCATGATAAAAACGGTCTGACACGGTTCTCGATGATCTACTGCATATTGTATGCTTGCATAAGGATAGGTTATATTTTGACCAAACCCAATTTTGTCCCGACCATATGTTGAAGACACAAAAACTTCTACACCGGCATTAAAGTTACATAATTCTACATGTGGACTTAGTTTCCGTCTCGCCATATTTTCGTGACGGTCAATGAAGCTTCTTTCCTGAGGATACCTTGATTGGCATACGGGGATAACCGAAAGTAACATACATGGAATAATGATTTTGTTTCTTATTTTACTTGTCATGTGAGAGCTTTTCTGAATTAGTTTATGAGTAATATACACGAAGTGTGTTATTCATTGCAATGCTGTAATAGTCTATTTGTGAGAGATATTAAAACCGAGTAAAACTCATATTTTGCTTCACTTGTGAATCGTTGCCAGTATTTGAATGAGATAACATCTGGTCTCACAAGTCACATGTTTACTTCATGAAATTGAGTCCCATTTTTGATGAAACCCAGTCGTGTTTGAGTCAATTCGATCATACGAAAATATGGTACGACACAACATTTTTTTCAGCATAAGAATGTTTTTGAATTTGCGAGTCTCACCACAAGAATTGTTACCTTTCACGGTTTTAGTAAACATGTTAATTAAATTAAATTGAATAAAGCGTTGTCCTTTTTCGATGCTTGTTTAGATCATGAGCAACATCACCAGAAATACCAAATACATCTAAATAAATCAAAGGAGTATTTTGGAACGCTCTAGGAATAGGAATTACTGCAAGAAGTTCGACAAAATGTCAAAAAATGAGCTTTAAATACTATGAAAAATAAACTCTTTTTTTATCAACCTTTGAAAACATCGGGATGCCCAAGAACAACTCCGGGTTCGACAATATTTTTGAGCTCATTTATTACATCGATCTTCCTCAACGATACATGTTTAAAACAGAGATCATTGACACAGGTTCTACCAATTTACTCCCTACGATCTCTAGAATTAGGAATTCCTGAGTAATCAACTAAATCAGTATTTGACACTAAAAAAGACACTGGAAAATAAAGTGGAAAATGGAAACTTTTTCTGGGCAGAATTCTAATGGGTTCAAAAACAAGATTTGTTATTTTAGAGGCTCAAAGTAAATATATTGCGTGAAAACTATGCATATAACATTAGAAGCAATTAAATGGCGAGACTATTGTTATCAGAGATTTGACCGAGAGAAGGCCATTTATGTGAGTTTTCCAATACAATAAGATAACGAAAACATAGTGACAGTTGCTGAATGGAAATCATCATTGAAAGTTAAATTAGAGGATAGCGTTGGCACCCCAAGCGTTTCTCTAGCCTATTTTTGTATCTACTTTATTCATGGAATCCCATCCTCTCATTTTTTTCATTTGCATACATATTATTAATGTATGTTTTACAGTTTTATGGTAAAATGAAGTGGAGGAAAGGGCGACTTGAAGCCTGAAGAGGAAACAAAGAATGACATCATTAAAAAAAATCGTGGAGATCTATCATAGAAAAAAGTGAACAGCAAATTAAATCCACGCAAATGCTCATTTATGTATGTTATCTGTGCACAAGACTGAAGTATTTCATATAGGTTATAATATTCATGTGGATTACTTATTTTTAAGGATAGAACCGTCATATATATAAATGTTTTTCTCTATTTAGAACAAATTTTTAACAATTAATTGTAGTTAAGTTTTCGAACTCATCTTTGAGGACATTCCATAATATATTTTGCAAAAGTAGGGAAAATTAAGTCAATGGCGCTCACGTTTTATTCCACTGAAAACTAGAGATACTTCATGTAGTGACAATGAATCAAAATCAATTTAAAGATCACACAGGTATTTGGATCAGGACCGAAGCATTGGATTTACTTCGAGAAGCATCTACTCCTCCGAGAAATGCTCGCAAAAGACTCATACCAACTCATGTGAAACAAAGGCAACAGAATCCTCAGGATTGGGGATGGGTATTTGGATACATCGTGAGCAATTCTCAAATTCCTACTTCTGCACGAAATGCTAGAATAAAGTCAAAATCAGAGAAATCCAGTTGCAAAACTATTCAAATATCAGATGCATCTTCTACTTATGACAAGCAAACATATACAATTTCGTCGCCTGATGCATTTGCGATGGCCAATGCTCACGATTCGAATGAATCTTCAGATCTTCCACCCAATGATTTGATTAATCTCACACATTTACATGAGCCTGCAGTTATTTCATCTTTAAAAAAAAGATACTCAAGGGATGAAATTTATACGTCTACAGGACCAATTTTATTAGCATTGAATCCATTCAAACGTTGTCCTGATTTATATTCTCAAAAAATGGTAGATTTATACAGTAATTTCAATCCCAATAGTCAAAATCATGATAGAAACAAAGTAGAAACAACAGAAAATATTTCCTTACCTCCACCGCATGTATTTCAGGTAGCTGATAGGGCATTTAAGAGCATGGCTAATCATGAATCGGGCGGAAATCATCCTAGAAATCAAAGTATATTAGTAAGTGGCGAGAGTGGAGCAGGAAAGACCGTCACTACAAAATTTGTAATGCAGTATTTAGCCAATCTAAGTCAGAAAAGTCAAAAAACCGTATCAAAGTCTGACACGACCATTCATAAATTTCGTAAAATCAATTCTCAAGACACGAAGGAAGGCGGTATTGAACAGCAAGTGTTACAGTCCAACCCTATTTTAGAATCATTTGGCAATGCTAGAACCATTCGAAATGATAATTCATCTCGTTTTGGAAAATTTATAGAAATTCAATTCCAGTGTCATCCTATACAAAATATTAATGATTCGCCAACTCTAGTTGGTGCAACTATCAAAACATATTTATTAGAAAAGGTTCGGCTTATTACTCAGGCAAAGGGTGAAAGAAATTTTCACATTTTTTATGAAGTGATTAGTGGAGCATCAACAAAAGAACGAGAGGCTTTGTATTTATATGATTTAATGGCAGAAGATTTTAATTTAATTAATTCTTCTGGAACCTATGATCGAAGAGATGGAGTTAAAGATTCGTCTACATACAAGGATCTAAAGAAAGGTAAGTTCATCTTGCTACTTATGATGGTTCGAAAACAAATGTTGTTAAAAAATTCTTTTTTTGTTGGGTCAATTTCAATACCTAATAAATTCTTAGCTATGAATACAATGGAATTTTCGAGTGAGGAACAACACAATGCGATGTCAGTGGTATGTGCTTTGCTTCATGCATCAAATATCACTTTTGAAGAATATGAATCAGATGCGAGTCAAATAGAGGAGTCGAATCCATTTGTAGGGGCTGCAGTAACTTTATTGGGTGTTTCTGCTCAAGATTTGAATACTGCATTATGTACATGTGCTATTGAAGTTCGGGGAGAGCGATTGATGAAGAATTTGTCATTGCATCAAGCATCCAAAGCCTTAGAAGCATTTATCAAAGCTACATACTCTGCCCTTTTCCGCTACATTGTCCAAGCGGTAAACGCATCTATTGCTGGTAAACGGAGTGAAGAAAATGGTAAAAAGCGTCCTATGGATACAAGTAGTTCTGCATTTGTGGGAGTCTTGGATATATTTGGATTTGAGAGCTTCATAGTTAATTCATTTGAGCAACTTTGCATCAATTACTGCAATGAAGCTTTGCAGCAGCAATTCAATAAATTTATATTTAAATTAGAGCAACAAGAATATGAACGCGAAGGTAAGATTTCATACTGTATTTGCTTTTAAGGATACAATTTTTACCTTTGCCTTAATTCATGATTGCAATTTTGATTATTTTCAAGGAATACAATGGTCCTTCATTGAATTTCCTGACAATCAGGATGTATTGGATTTGATTGATAAGAAACATTCAGGTATCCTTTCCATTTTGGATGAACAGTGCCGTCTGGCCAAATGCACTGATAAATCATTTGCAAATGCAATCAACGAAAAATGCTCTTTTCATGACCGTTACCAATCAACTCCTACACAGCGTGTATCTGGATTATTTAGTGTGAATCATTATGCAGGACCTGTAGAATACACTTCCTCGTCATTCTTAGAAAAAAATAAGGATGAATTGCCACAGGAGGCAACTGAACTTCTTCAGTCATCATCAAATCCATTTCTTCCAATGTTGGCCCGACTTCTCACAAACCCTTCTGAAGCGCGATCTTCACCAAAGAAAGATCTCAATGTAAATAGTAATAGCAGTGTTGTAAGCGTGAAAAGTGCCAACCGTGGTAGAAGCATGCAAAGAAAGTCAAGCTCTTTATCTCGTGCTAGCGTGGGAAGCCAATTTGCTCGACAACTCCAGGATCTTCGAGAACGAATAGATTACACATCCCCACATTACATTCGGTGTTTAAAACCAAATGATGAACTCGTTCCAGATTATTTTGATGGTGTGATCATTGCTGATCAACTTCGTTGTGCAGGAGTTTTAGAAGCAGTCAGAGTTTCTCGAGTTGGTTATCCACAGGTGCGTTCTTTAACTAGTGCATTCAATGAACTTGCATTATAATTTTGAATCATTTTTAAAATACTCAGTAATTAATTCATTCATAATCACTTTTCAGAGATACCCATACAATTTGTTCATTCAAAGGTATCGCATCCTTGGCCTAAAAGAACTTCAAAGAATACCGTCTTATCAAAAAAGCAGCTCGTGCGAAATTTTAGTCCATGCTGTAGCAAATCAAATAATCAATGATTCAGAAAATTCGAACGATAAATCCGAAATCGTAGAAAACAAAACAAGAAATAAGAGGTGAGCATCAGTCTTAAGTAGCTACTTCAGTTTTTATTTTCACTTTTTCGACACTGATGCTCAAAGCGCTTGGAATTTTTTGAACTAGTGCCATGTCTTTAGATTTAATCAAGTTGGGCATTCAGATAGGGAAAACAAAAGTTTTTTTGAGACAGCAAGCTTTTGATTCCTTAGAAAAATTGAGGAACATTAAGGTTGATTTGTCTGCAACAAAAGTGCAAGCGGCTTTGCGAATGTATCTCGCGAAATCTGCAATGCGGATGAAGCTTATTGCCCTCATTCGTATTCAATGCTATATAAGGAGATATAATGCTACTGTCCTAGTTCGCAGGATTAGGGTCAAACAAGCAACCCTTCATATCCAAACATTTTGGCGAAAGTATCAAATTGAAAAGCTTTACAAATGTAAACGTTTCATTGCCACTTGGTCTCAACGATGGTATAGAGGAGGTGTCGGAAGACGTATATTTAAAACACTGAAAATAAATAAAGAAGCTACGAAGATTCAAACGAATTGGCGAAGATATCATGCTGCATCCGAATTTGGTAAAATTTGTTGTTCCTGTTTGACCATCCAATGCCTTTTTCGTTGCCGTGTAGCTTACAAGACTTTGAAGGGGCTAAAAAAAGACGCAAAGAGTTTAAACATAGTAGTGGACGAACGAGATAAATTAAAAAAGGAAGCATTACAAATGCGAAAAGAACTTGAAGTGATGAGGCTCAAAGCTCAAGAGGACCTAAGAGATCGAACACAACAAAAGAAAATTGATATCCAGGATCTCAAACGACAAACAAATTATACAACCAGCTCTGAAATATCTAAAACTAATACAGGAAATATTTGCGATAACGATGAATTTGTTGCTCTGAAGAATGAAAATGGTCGATTACAGAAAGAATTGGAGCAAGCCTTAGGATCTATTAGAGCTCGCAAAGCAATTCCATCGAATGAAAGTGAACACGCTGACGAAATAATTCGTCTTACTAAGCTCTGTAATGAAAAAGATAGCGAAATTGATGAATTACGGAAGGAATTAGACTTTCTTCGCGAAAACAATTTACTGAACAAAGAAGAGAGAAAGAAAGTAGGTTCCGATGTCCTGCATGATGCGATTATGGCGGAAGACATTGACGAGTCTCAAGCAGTATCGTCACAAATAATGAAAAAGGTTTTACGATTTCGTCCCAGTGGTTCTGAAATGGGTGCTAGCATACAGGAAAATATAAATGTACACTCCTCCGAAAATGACGGGGGGTATAAATCCTCGATTGTTTCTAATATCTTTACTCCCCAAAAAATGTTTTCAAAGCTTGGTTCTTTTAATTCGTTTTTAGGAAAGAACTCAAATGAAAGAAGCGGGAGCCCACTATCCGCTTTAAAGCATAATCATTGCCTGAACAGTGATGCTCAAGCTTTGCTGAGTAATTCCGATTTCTCCTTTCTTCCAAAAGATGAATTTTCTAGAAACACCCAAGAAGATAACCATTCAATTATAGGACATACTTCTGATGTGTTCGAACGAAGTTCCGTTTGTCCTTCAGTGTTATCTTCATCATTCATTGATCATGAAGGTAACGGGACGCCTCTGCACCATTCAATCCTGTCTCTGGATTACAAAGGTTTGATTCAAGCCATCAAGAGTAGTCATGATATTCACAAGGATATCAATACTGGCGATGGTGAAGGTCGAACGCCGCTACATCTTGCTGCATTAAACTCTGCCACCAATATGGTGTCTATATTACTGAAAAACTTTGCGGTGACAAATTCACAAGACCATAGTGGGAATTCTCCTCTTCATTATGCGGAAGAGGTTAACACAATAAGGGCACTGCTACAAGGAGGAGCCCGACCTAATATCCCAAACGAGGATGGCATTTGTGCACTTCATATAGCTGTACAAAGAAAAGATGTCAAGGCTGTTGAAGTATTGATTGAATATGGTGCGGATGTAAACGTTGCAGATAATATTAGATGGTATACTCCCCTGCATATAATAGCACAATCAGAGATTGAAAACGAAGATCTAGAATATAGTAGGAACGATAAATCCATAGTACTAAAGATTTCCGCAGCCCTAACTTCGTCAACGGAATCGTCACCACCTGATCTGAACAGCCAAGATAAAGATGGAAACACACCTTTACATCACTGCTGCATCCTCGAAAACGATGACGCTGAAACTCTAATCAAATTATTTCTTGAGAAAGGAAGCAACCCCAACCTACGTAATGACCGCGGCCAAACACCATTACACCTTTTTTGTCACAATATGCCTTTGAGGAGATTTCCATTTTATGATAATACTCTAAAATTCCTCCTTGTTTCTGGTGGAGATACTAACATAGCCTCTATAAGTGGATGTACACCTCTTCACCTAGCACTTTATCATCGTGATACTGACACAGCCATTCAATTGGTTGAGCATGGTGCCCAACTTCACTTACCCTGGAAAAAGGTAAGTTCCGATCAGAATCGATTCTTACAGATACTATTTTTTTTCTAATATTTTTCTACACTATAATGAAGCCTTCACACTGGGCATCGTTTTGGGAGGAAAGGGGACAAATAGAAACTTTAGGTTTAGATATGATTACAGATAATCAATCTTTAGCGGTCATTCTTTCTTCTATACGTTATAAACAAGTTTGGGCACCTTCCCGTCCCAACTGTATGCAGTGTAACGCGTTATTTGGGCCTTTCGTTAGGCAGCATCACTGTCGTCATTGTGGACGGCTAGTTTGCGGACAGTGTTCCCCTCGTTGCTTGGACTCGAGCTTCTTCCCAAGCACATTTGAAAGTACCGATCCTAACGAAATTGGACCGTGTAGGGTCTGTACGGTATGTGAGAATATTCTTAAAGCTAGACTGAATAAAGCGTTATCTTTTTCTTTGGAAGTGCAAGAAAACCCAAGTGCACCTTTGACGAATTCTCATTCAGTCGCTGTTGATTTGTAAAATATGAATAAATAAAAATGTACCATAAATATTTGAAAAGAGATGTTTGTATTGTTTTTGAGTGTGTATTAATTTATAATCTTAGTGGGACATGCATTTTTTTGCTTTTATAAACTAAACGCATTAGTTGAAAGAAAATAGGATTTCCTTGTTTGGGTGATTAATTGTGATCATTCCTGCATGAAATCCATTTAATGAAGGCCATGAAGAGAGATAAAAACTAGTGATTTGTGTCAAGAGACGGCTCTAATCTTCACGGCAATGTGCAGGATTTGATTTCAGAGCTTGATGCGGATACTATCTTTTAGGGTGGAATATCCTTCATTCTCTGGATCTATAGAAAACCGGTGCTCTCCATATTCCCGCGCAAAATTATATCCTTACAAGCGTTAAAAACAACAGCAACATTCTCAGTATCAGTCGCACATGTAACGTGATGATATATCATTCTGTCTGAGTTTTGATTGACTCCTTTAAACTTATCCAAGAAGTATGTTACGCCTAAGTCATAATAGTTTTCAGCACCAAATGTACCTTTAAAATCTGAAAATGAGGGCGTTGCTGCAATATGAACATCTAATATCTTTTCCTCAAACAAATCCTTTTTGTTGAGGAAGAGAATCATACTTGAATTAGTAAAGTAACGATTGTTGCAAATATCTGCGAATAAATCAATTGCCTCTACCATTCTATTTGTTGAGCTATCTTCGAAAAGAGATTGATCATATTCACTTAGAGCTGCAACAAATATTACAGCTGTCACATCATCGAAGCAATGAATCCATTTTTTTCTTTCATTTCTTTGTCCTCCTACATCATACATTTCAAAATTCTTCTTGTCAATGACATATTTTTCTGTGACGATTCCCGATGTTCTAACTCGAGCAATAAGCATATCTTGCTGGCTAGCAACATAATCATCTTTCATAATTCTCTCTATCTCATTGAAATAGAACTTTATGGATTCAACAATCTGGAATTCTGCCCTACGTTTCCATGTGAGCAAAATACCAGGGTCCTGCCATAATGCTTTGATTGCAATTCCAATTTTTTCATCGATTTCTGCTTCTTCATCTACGCCCTTCATCAGCTCAAAATAAGGCATATTTTCAGGAAGTATCTATGGAGTAGAATTATTTCTGTAATTAGTTCCATTTTCAAAACAAAAGCAAGGTTTATGGTTTAACTTACATCTTTTTCATACCCCATATTCGAAGTTTCTTCTACTAGCTTTTGGATTGATGTTATTGTATTCGAATAAACAACAGGGGTGACTTGATTTTTTTCCTCATCTGAAAGAGGTGCACCGTATAGAATTCTCATCTGCTTGAAGATTGTTGATTTTCCAGATTCACCAGCTCCCAATAGCAATAGTTTGATTTTCTCCATCTCTACCATTTGTGACTCTTTCATCGCCTTTTCAATTTCTTTTGACGCACGAAGTGCGGCTTGTTCTTCTGGAGAACTTTGACATGCACCCATATTTTATATCGCCAACGATCTAATGAGGATAGGAAAAGATATTGTTAGGATGGGCTATCGAAATCAATATTTAATGGAAATTAGAATAAACTACAAGAAAATTTGATTTTGATCAGAGAAGCGATTTCAAATATTTCAATTTCGAATTTGACGAAGTTATAAGGTAGAAAATAAACAAATCTGAAGTCATATTTTGTTTTGAATTTTATGCAATGTCACCATGACATTTTGAACACGTGTGAACATCTGCACCTTCATATTTCTCGTTTACTTCAGACCACAAATTTTTTTCAAATAAATATTTAGCAGTTGAGTTATCCACACTACATTGAAACATCAATTTTTTTTTCAAATAAGGTTAAATAAACTAATTGGTCCCAGGAATATTTGGTTGAGGTGGCATATTATCATCTAAACAACGTTTCTCTTCTTCAATTACTGTTAATGTGAGCAAAGCCACACGAAGGTTTTGAGGCAACAATGCCTTTTCCATGGTATCGCTTATCATGGCTGTGGCTCCACTGCACCCTTTCAAAACATCTTCTACTTTTAATTCAGCAACCATTGCTGCTGCATCTCTATCATCGAAGTTTTGTTGCTTTCTCCAATCTGCAATAAACTTTGTATGATCCCCATACTTTTGCCTTATTTCAGTATCCACTAATGAATTTTCAATATCGAAATCGCCGCTTTCATTAAAGTTTTCTAGAACCATATATACAATATTCATCCACGCTGCACGCAATTTAAGTTCTTCTGGCATCAGTGGTCGGTTTGCCGACTGAATAGGAAAATCTTCAAGTTTCTCCACAAGTTCAGGAATGGTTAATCCCATTTCATACCCAGTTTTCACAGCAACAATGAAAAGTTTCAATACATCAACATAGCTTAAAAATAATTTTTGCAATGGTTGACAAATAAGGTCAGTTTTTGCTTCATAAATTCTAGATGTAAAGGAGAAAATTATTATTTTTCGTTGAAACGTACCCCTTAGCAAGCTGCAAACAGGCATTGATGAATGTGACCTCAATCATCTCAATAACAGTCTCAGGAGTTAATTCTTTCTTTTCTAGAGATGCACTTGATTGTACTTCATCGCTCGACATTTTTAGCAACGAAGGAGTGAGGTTCGGAACCCATGTGTCAGGCTGATGTAAAGCGGACATGATCGAGAATTTATATTGATTATGATTGTTGTTTGCAGAAATTTTGTTTGTTGGAGAAACAAAGGCAACATGTCCCTCCGTATCGCCTTGGGCTACATTGAGAAACATCAGGCTGCATATTCCATGGGTATAAAAGCATCGCTTCATTTTGGCGACGTCCAAACCTTAGGAAAGTAAAATAAAACTTTTATTGTATGCTGTCATTAATTAA
>Ga0209092_10000381_pt1 | contig 43120 bp, 49 predicted proteins | sample FraStrMetagenome_FD_187446 | JGI IMG/M metagenome (GOLD analysis project Ga0209092, IMG submission 187446) | Marine eukaryotic phytoplankton communities from Arctic Ocean - Fram Strait ARC3M Metagenome (SPAdes) (version 2) | ecosystem: Environmental > Aquatic > Marine > Oceanic | place: Fram...
AACCGATGTATAAACGGTTTTCAGTACTTGTAATCCAAGCGCAGAAGCGCTCCCATAATGAAACGCCTTCGCGTCTTTCTAAAGTTGCTGTCATAATAACATTTTTATAATTTTAATTCTTCCCAAGTAGTTTACTTGTTATCTTTAATTATAAAACGAATCATAAATAAAAGCTAGTCAAATTTGAAATTACTTCTAATAAATTAAAAATTATAATATAATTTAAATAAACTATATTATAATTTTTAATTTATGTCGCATACAGTTAAGATCTATGATACATGTATCGGTTGCACACAATGTGTTAGAGCATGTCCTACAGATGTGTTAGAAATGGTTCCATGGGATGGCTGTAAATCTGGCCAAATAGCATCTTCACCCCGTGTCGAAGACTGTGTTGGTTGTAAAAGATGTGAAACAGCATGTCCTACTGATTTTTTAAGCGTGAGAGTATATTTAGGTGCTGAAACTACTCGAAGTTTAGGGTTAGCTTATTAATATTAGTTATCAATAACTAACTTTAGTAAATATAATAAGCTTATTGAAAAATAAGCTTATTTCTAAGATAACCAACCGTAACTATGTAGCCCTTTACCTAAAAAATTAACTCCTAAATAACAAACCCAAATTACAAAGAAACCAAGCGCGCCAAGTATGGCTGTTTTTTTCCCTTCCCATCCTTTTGTAATTCTTGAATGTAAATAAGTAGCAAAAATTATCCAAGTAATTAAAGCCCAAGTTTCTTTTGGATCCCAGCTCCAATATGAGCCCCAAGCTTCATTTGCCCAAACCCCACCAGCAATAATTCCAATTGTTAAAAAAGGAAATCCTAAACCAATAATTCTGTAACTCCAGTTATCTAAGCTATGCAATAATTTTAATTTTCCTAACTCTGAAACTTCATCTGATGATGAAAAAAGTTTTGTTTCGTAATAGTCAAGCATAACATTGTACAAAGGTAAATATGATTCATCAATTAATTGTAAATCAACATCTTCATAGTTTGATACTACCAAAAATAGAATACATAACAATGATCCCATTATTAATGTAGCATAACTTAACATCATCATACTGACATGCATCATTAACCAATTTGATTGTAATGCAGGAACTAAAGGACTTGATTTTTGCATTTCCGGAGATAAAGTTAAATTAGCAAATCCGCTAATTAACAAAGCGACAGGTATGAGAATTGCTCCCATTAGCTTACTTTTGGTTTTGAATTCAAGAAAAAGATAGATTGTTAATAATGTCCAGGTTAAAAAAAGCAATGATTCATATAAATTACTTAATGGGAAATATCCTGCTACAATCCATCTTGAACAAAGAATAAAGAATAACAATAGATTTGCTAAAATCCCACTAAATTGCCCCACTTTAGATAATATATTTGTCCAATTAAAGAAAAATAAATTAAGCCAATAAATAATCATGGCAAATAGTAAAATTCCAAAGACTATGTTTGATGAAAAATTTTGAATATTATTCCAGTCCATTTAATTTTTATTTAATTATTATTACAATAAAGATCTTGTTTATTATTATTTTAATATAACATCTTTTATTTTATGAATTTTGTTTTTCGGATATTTTAATTTCAAGCGATTGAAATATCCGAAAAAATAGCCCTATTTCACTAAATCTAAAAATTGACACTTTTAACAAAAATTAAGTAATATCTGTTTAATTTTTATTAGATCACAAGGAATGTCAGGAACAGTAAAATATGAAATGATGATTCTTCTAACAGAAGAATTTAATGAAAGTGAATTAAAAACTTGGGCTTTTAACTACGCAAAAGCTTTACAAAATTTAAGTGCATTAGAGATCTCAGTCATTTCTCGGGGTAAAAGAGATTTAGCTTATTCTATCAATAATCGAAAAAAAGGAAATTTTATTCAAATTAATTTTTCCAGTATGCCTAAATATTTGAACAAATTTATTGCTGATTTAAAGTTCGATACAAATATTTTAAGATTTTTAATTTTGAATAAAAAAGATTAAAGTAAGATTTAAATTTTACTTTAATTTTGAAAAATTATAATAATCTTGATAGAATAAAATAAGTTGATGTATTATCCTCAGTAGCTCAGTGGTAGAGCAATCGGCTGTTAACCGATTGGCCGTAGGTTCAAGTCCTACCTGGGGAGTATTTAGTAAAAATTAAAAAATGAGTGATAATTCTGAAAAATTAAAAATTGGAAATAAATCTTTTTCTTCTCGTTTAATGTTAGGGACCGGTAAATACAAAAATCTTGAAACAGCTGTTAAGAGCATTGAAACAAGCGACTGTGAAATTGTTACGGTCGCAATTCGACGGCTACCGACAAACTTGCATAATGATAGCAATAATTTTTTAAATACATTAAATTGGAAAAAATTATGGTTACTTCCCAATACAGCAGGCTCTCAAACTGCTGAAGAAGCTATTCGGATGGCTTTTCTGGGGCATGAATTAGCTTGTCAAATTGGGCAAGAGGATAATTTTTTTATAAAACTTGAAGTAATCTCTGATCCTAAATATTTATTACCTGATCCAATAGGAACTTTAAAAGCCGCAGAATTTTTAGTCAAAAAGGGTTTTACGGTATTGCCTTATATTAATGCAGACCCTATGTTAGCTTTACATTTAGAAGATTTAGGCTGTGCGACTGTAATGCCACTTGGATCACCGATTGGATCAGGTCAGGGATTAAATAATCTTGCAAATATTAAAATTATAATTGAAAATTCAAGCATCCCAGTTATTGTAGATGCAGGTATTGGAACACCAAGTGAGGCAGCGATGGCTATGGAATTAGGTGTTGATGGTGTATTATTAAATACAGCAGTTTCTCAATCTAAGAATCCAGAAAAAATGGCCTATGCAATGAATTTAGCCGTTAAATCAGGCCGTTTAGCTTATTGTGCCGGTCGTATGGAAAAGAAAGTATATGCCAGTTCAAGTTCACCTATGAATTTACTAAGTAAAATTTAAAATTAACCAAAACTCAAAAATCGTTATTTTCATATATAAAATCAAGTTTATTCATAAACTTGATTTTATATATGAAAATAACTCAGAACAATGACGATTTTACATTATTCTTTTGTTTCTTGACTCGATAAAAGTTTAGGATCAACATGGTCATAGTTAACAGTTACAACAACTTGATTCTCTAAATCAACATCGACAATAAGCTTTGTCCTTGGATATAAAGGTTTTGCCAAAAATTCACATGCTAAATTATCTTCCAAAAGATTAATTACCGCTCGTCGCAAAGGACGGGCACCGTAAATTGGATCAAATCCTTGTTCTACTAACATATTTTTCACTGTATTTTTAACTACTAATGTAATTTCTTTTTCTTTCATTCGATTTTTTAATTGTTCGACCATAATTTCCGAAATTTGAACTATATCTTGTCGTGTTAAATGACTAAATACAATAATTTCATCTAACCTGTTTAAAAATTCAGGCCGGAAATATTTTTTTAATTCTTCATTAACTAGAAACGTAATACGTTTTAAAAGAGCTGGATCTATTACCGGATCACTAGCAGTAGATAAGAAACTAGAATTAATGTCGAAATTACTTGAAGATGGTTTTCGTGTTTGAATCCCACTTTCCTTTTCAATAATTTTTGACCCAACATTTGAAGTCATAATAATTAGCGCATTTTTAAAATCAATTGTTCGACCTTTGGAATCTGTTAATCGGCCATCATCTAGTATCTGTAGTAATAAATTAAAAACATCTGGATGAGCTTTTTCTACTTCGTCAAATAATACAACCGTATAAGGTTTACTGCGAACCGCTTCAGTTAATTGACCGCCTTCGCTATATCCAACGTAGCCTGGGGGTGAACCAATTAATTTCGCTACTGTATGCTTCTCCATGTATTCGGACATATCAAGCCTAACCATAACATCTTCACTTCCAAACATATAAGATGCTAATGCTTTTGTTAATTCAGTCTTTCCAACACCAGTCGGACCTGCAAAAATGAAACTTGCAATTGGACGATTTGGGTTACGTAATCCTACACGTGCACGCCTAATTGCTTTTGATACTGAAACTATCGCATGATGTTGACCGATAAGTCTTTCATGTAGAGTTTCTTCCATTTTTAATAGCTTTTGTGACTCATCTTCAGAAATTTTAGTCATAGGAATACCTGTCCAACCAGCAATAACTTGTCCAACATCTTCTTCCATTACCATATCAATATGAATACGTTGAAGTCCTACTTTTTCATTAATTTCCAAAGATTGTTTCATAATTTGAATCTGAATTCGAACTTCCATCTCATAGTCTAACAACTGTCCTGCAACGTTATAATCTTGATCACGAATTGCACTCTCTTTTTCTATTAGTGTTTGTCGCAATTCTTCCAATAATAATAAAATCCCGTCCGGTAGTCGTTTATTTTCTAATCGAACTAGTGATCCAGCTTCATCTAAAACATCAATAGCTTTATCTGGTAAAAATCTATCTGCTATGAATTTATCACTAAGTACAGCTGCCTCTTCTATAGCCTTATCATGATAGCACAGACTATGATGGTTTTCTAATTTTCTACGTAAACCATATAATATATTAATAGTTACTCCAACTGTAGGTTCGTCAACTTTAACCGGTTGAAAACGGCGTTCTAATGCAGCATCTCGTTCAATATATTTACGATACTCTTCTAATGTAGTTGCTCCAATACACCGGAATTTCCCTCTCGCTAAGGCTGGTTTTAAAATATTTGCAGCATCTACAGCACCTTCTGCCGCCCCAGCACCAACTAATGTATGAATTTCATCAATAACTAAAATAATTGATGGTACCATCTGTGCTTCTTCTATAATGCGTTTTAGTCTTTCTTCAAACTCACCTCTATATTTTGTTCCTGCAAGTAAAGAACCTAAATCAAGAGACATAATTTCTGCAGATTCTAAAAAACGAGGGACTTCTTTAGTCAAGACAAGTTGTGCTAAACCTTCGGCTACAGCTGTCTTTCCTACTCCTGGCTCCCCAATCAGAACAGGGTTATTTTTTCTACGTCTAGCTAAAACTTTGATAACATTGAAAATTTCCTTATCACGTCCAATTACTGGATCTAGTTCACCTGCTATAGCGTCTTCTGTTATATTATCTGTATATTCGTTTAATGTTGGTGTTAAATCACCATCTCTATCAAGAATCCGTTTTTCCGATTCAGTTAATGGGCGTAGAATTTCCTCTTGATTCTCTTTGATTAAATTTAATGTTTTATTTCGTAAATGGATAACATCCACATCTAATTTCTCAATTGTTCTAATCGCTACGCCATCTTCTTCAGCAATCAAAGCTAACAAAATATGTTCTGTTCCAACATAGTTTTGACCAATATCTTTACCCTCTTGAACTGCCATTTCTAGAACACGCTTTGCCCGTGGTGTAAAAGGGATTTCTGACGCAACAAAACCTGTACCGCGCCCTATATAGTTCTCTACTTCTTTACGTGCTTTTTTTAAAGTTATACCTAGTAAACGGAGAGCTTTCCCTCCTAAACCTTGACGTTGGCCTACAACTCCTAAAAGTAGTTGTTCTGTTCCAACAAAATTATGCCCCATTCTTCTTGCCTCTTCTTGTGAAAGCATAATTACTTTTATGGCACCTTCAGTGAATTTTTCAAACATAAAATAGATATATTGATATAATTAGTTTATTAAAAGATTTGAATTTCTATTCACAATCGCTTTTAAATAGGTTAAAAAACAATAATTACTATTATTATTGACTTTTGAGTTTTAGAACTGTTATGCTATTAATAATAGCGGCGGTATGGCCAAGTGGTAAGGCAGTGGATTGCAAATCCTCTATCCCCAGTTCAAATCTGGGTGCCGCCTACACATTTTTTGCTATACTATTGCTTTTATTTATTCCTTTTTATATAATAGTTTTATAAATAAGCGGGAGTGGTGGAATTGGTAGACACAGCGGACTTAAAATCCGCCGCCTATAATAAGGCGTGACAGTTCAAGTCTGTCTTCCCGCATACATACTTACATCTATCGTTGAGTTTAAGATTTAAAAAGAATCCTATACGATATAATATATCAATTACAAAAATATTGCAATCATTATAAAGAATTTATTTTATTATTTTTTTGTTTTCTTTACTACTGTTACTTAAGGATGTTATTTATAAAATCAAAAATATTTTATAAATAACAAATTACGATTATTAGTTAATAACTGCTACGATAACAGAATACGGTATAATACTCCTGATGGTAAATCCGATTCTGATAATAAATTAAAAATATCAACACTTGAATCGTAATGGATTTCTATGATTCTCTTATGAATCCTCAATTCAAAATGTTCACGCGAATCTTTGTCGACATGCGGAGACCGTAATACACAATAAATACGCTTATCGGTCGGAAGGGAAACAATTCCCACATTGTCTAGATCAATATTTTGAGTAAGATCAAGAATTTTACGACATGAAGTCATCAACAGTTCATGATTAAATGATTCTAACCTTACACGAATTTTTTCATTCATTTTTGTTGACATAAATTTAATTATTTATTTAGGAAAAACTTAAAAATACAAATATCAGAATAGTAGATCAAAAGAATACTAACAATATTGTATATATTTTAAACACTTAATAGCGGAAATGTGCAAAAGCTTTATTTGCTTCTGCCATGCGATGTGTTTCTTCTTTCTTTTTTATAGTATTACCAATATCATTAGCTGTGTCAATTATTTCACTTGCTAATTTTATTGACATAGTTCGACCAACTCTAGTTCGCGAATTTATAATTACCCACCGTAATGCTAAATTCGTTGCTCGAAACGAACTTACTTCAATTGGTACTTGATATGTTGATCCTCCTATACGGCGAGCTTTGACTTCCACGATTGGGCTAGCATTTTTAATAGCTTTTTCAAAAATCATTAACGGATCTTCATTTGTTTTAGTTTTTATTATCTCAAAGGCTCCATTAACAATATTTTGCGCTATCGTTTTTTTACCAGATTTTAAAATTCTTTGAATTAGTAAACTAACTAAATAACTATTGTATTTAGGATCTGCATCAGGAAATCTTTTTTTTGAAATATTACGACGAGACATAAAATATTTTAAAGTATTTAAGTGTTATATAATTTGTTCAATTATAATAATAATAATTAGCGGAATTGTTAATTTTACTAATTTATTTATGATTATATTTTCTAGTTTTGCAGTAACAATTAATTATTACCTTTAGGTTTTTTAACTCCATATTTTGAACGGCGTTGCGTTCGATCCTTTACTCCACCACTATCTAAAGCGCCACGAATAATATGATAACGAACCCCTGGTAAATCTTTAACACGTCCACCCCGAATTAAAACAACTGAATGCTCTTGTAAATTATGTCCAATACCTGGGATATACGCTGTAACTTCAAACCCGGATGTTAATCTTACTCGAGCTACTTTTCGAATAGCTGAATTTGGTTTTTTTGGGGTTGTTGTATAGACTCTTGTACAAACACCGCGTCTTTGCGGACAATCAAGTAACGCAGGTGATTTTGTTTTTTTCTTAATTTGTATACGTCTTGAACGAACTAATTGTTGAATAGTAGGCATGTATTTTAAAAGTAATGTAGAAATATAAAATTCTTTTATTTAGTTTTCCGTTGAACTTAATCCGTATTTTTTCATAAAGCGTTCAACACGTCCTTCTGTATCAATTACTGTTTGAGAATCTGTATAGAAAGGATGATTTCGAAGCCAAACATCTACGTTCAGTTCGGGTTTTGTTGAACCGATATAACAAATAAGTTTTCCATCAAAGAAAACAGGACTTTTTTCAAACCAAGTAGGATGAATTTCAGGTTTTGGCATATTATATGTTTAGTAATATTATCGTTTTGAAAATTGAGGGGCTTTTCTCGCTTTACGTAAACCATATTTTTTACGTTCCTTTATACGAGCATCTCTTGTTAAAAGACCATGTGGTTTTAATAAGGAGCGGTTTTGTACTTCCATTTTACACAGAAGCCTAGCAACTCCTAATCGAATAGATTCAGCTTGACCTGTAATACCTCCACCTTTTACAATTGTAATTATATCAAACTGTTTGTCTAAGTTTAAAATTTTTAAAGGTAACCAAATAGTGTTTAAATAAGATGGATTATATTGTAAATATTTTTCACCTGGAATATTATTAATAGTAATATTTCCCTCACCTGGAATTAGAAAAACTCGTGCAACGGATTGTTTGCGTTTTCCAACCCCGATTTTATCTTTTTGAAAAATTGATTCGATTTTAGCATTCATAAACTTATTTTAATGATCTTTATAGTTTAGTTCCATTTAAATGGAATCGGTTTTTGAGATTCATGCGGATGTTGAGAATTATTGTAAACGCGTAATCGTTTGTAGAATTTTTGTCGTAAACCATTCGGTAACATATTTCTAACCGAACTTTCAATAATTCGTTTTGGAATTTTTTCAAAAATTAATTTTAAGGAACTACCAGGTCTACCGGGACTATATACACGATATTTAGGGTGTCCTATAGTCCATGAATCTAAATGCATGGCTTGTGCATTTATTACGATTACATAATCACCTATATCCATTGATGGGTGGTAATCCACTTTGTGTTTTCCCTGTAATATTGTAGAAATTATTGTTGCTACACGACCTAGTGGCTTATCACTAGCATCGACTACATACCACTTTTTTGAATTATATTTAGAAATTGAAATAAATGTTTCATTCATAGATTATCTGACTTATTAAAAAGTGAAAGTTGTTATTTTAAGATTATTCCTAATTTATTTTTTAGAGTCATAAAAACTTCGTCTGCTGATTTACGCCCAAAATTTTTAAGCTCCTGTAATTTTTTTGGAGAATATTGTAACAAATCCCCTATAGTGTTAATTTGTGCACGTTTTAAACAATTATATGGTCGAACTGATAATTGTAACTCCTCAATTGGAATATTTGTATACGGATTTGTAGGGACTGTTAGATTGTCCGATATGAATTCACTAGTTTTATCAATTGTTTTGTTCTCCATGAGAGAACTAAAAAAATTTATAATGAATTCTGATGCTTCCGAAATTGCTTGTTCTGGTGTTATACTACCATTTGTCCAAACATCAAGAATTAAACGTTCACTCACATCTTCAGAATTATCATAAACATTTTCAATTTTAAAATCTACCTTTTTAATAGGCATAAAAATTGCATCGATTTGTAAAAAGTCATCAGATTCATTGTTGAAGATTTGTTCAGAAAGTTTATATCCAGTACCATATTCAATTTTAAATTCAATTTCTAGTAAATTTGATGTCGAAATTGTTGCTATATAATGGTTTGGATTTATAATTTCAACCATTGGCGGTAGTTGAATTAAATTAGCAGTAAGAACTGCCGGACCTTGAATTTTTAAACGCCCAAATTGAGGCTCTTTAGTTTTAGTAGTTTTTAAAACTATTCCTTTTAGGTTTAATAAAATTTCTAATATATCTTCACGCACCCCTGTTATTGTAGAAAACTCATGTTTAACACCCGCAAATCGAACAGCTGTAATACATGTTCCTCCTAAATCACCTAATAGAATTCGTCTTAATAAATTTCCAATAGTGATACCTTGACCAGGGCGTAAAGCGTTAATTAGGAATTGGCCATATACTGTTTCTGGTTCAGTCTTTTCGGATTTCAAACATTTAATTTGAAGATTTATCATATTTTAAATTTATTATATAAATCTTAAAAATAATAAATTAAACTCGACGACGTTTTGGTGGACGACAACCGTTATGCGAAACTGGCGTAATATCTTCAATAGCGTTAATTTCAAAACCAGCGGCTTGTACAGCTCTAATCGCTGTTTCGCGACCAGATCCTTGCCCCTTAACTTGTATTTCGACGTTCTTTAACCCAGAACTTAAAGCATCTAAAGATGCTTTTTGAGCTGCAGTTTGAGCTGCAAAAGGAGTACTTTTTCTTGTTCCTTTGAAACCAGTGCTTCCAGCTGAAGCCCAAGAAATTGTGTCACCTGACATGTTTGTAATAGTAACAATCGTATTATTAAAAGTAGATTGAATGTGAACAATACCTGAAGTACTAGTATTTTTTATCTTTTTAGGGCTGGTTTTTCTTATTTTTTGTGCCATAAAATTAGTTATTTTTTATTTATTTTTTCTTACCTGTTACAGTTTTCTTAGTTCCTTTCCTAGCACGAGCATTTGTTCGAGTCCGTTGCCCACGAACAGGTAGACTATTTCGATGTCTTTTACCTCGGTGACAACTAATCTCATTTAGGCGTTTTATATTTAAACCATTAAACCTTCTTAAATCACCTTCTAATTTTAAATTAATTTTTTCTAATTCATCCCTTAACGCAATTGTTTCTTCATTTGTCAAATTATCTGTCCTAGTACTTGGACTAATATTAGTATTTTTAACAATTTTTCTTGCAGAAGTTAAACCAATGCCATGAATATATGTTAGAGCATATTCAATTCGTTTATTTCTCGGTAAGTCTATACCTATTAATCTTATCACTTAAAAAACTCCTTTAAATTATTAACCTTGTCTTTGTTTGTGCTTAGCATTTTCACAAATTACCATAATTTTTCCGTTTCGTTTAATTACACGACATTTATCACACATCTTTTTTACAGAAGGACGAACTTTCATTATTTTATTAGTTAATATTTTTAATTGTTTAATCAAACATATCATTATATATATTTGATAAATAGATGCTGCGCATCTCTCTAGATAAATCAAGAACAACACCCACTAAAATTAAAAGAGAAGTAGTACCTAATCCATTAAAACTTGAAACAGGTAAAATGGCTTCAATAATATTCGGTAAAGTTGTAAGGATTGCCAATATAAAAGCTCCTAATAATGTAACACGCTTCATTACTTGTTTTAAGTAGAATGTTGTTTCTATGCCTGGTCTAATACCCGGTATAGAAACTGCCATTTTTTGCAATTCATCTGAAACATCTTTGGGATTTAGTACAATTGTTGAATAAAATGAGCTAAATAACAAAATTAATATGAAATAACCAACCCAGTAAATAATTTTTGAAGATTGTATTACTGAGGGAAGGGTTAAAAATGGCAATAAACCTAAATTACTAAAATAATTTGGAATAACTAAGACCGCAGTTGTTAATATAATCGGCATAACTCCAGCTTGATTAAAACGCAATGGAATATAATTGTTTTCTGGTAAGACTGAAAAGGTTGGTAATGATTGACCTAACTGTTTAGAAGAAATTAATGGAATAATTCTTGCACCCTCTTGCAATAAAATAATTCCAAAAATCGCTATAAAATATATTGCTCCTATAATTAACCAAGAGCTAAAGTTTAGACTTTCGCTATTTTCGGAAATTAATTTTTTTCCTAAATTAGGAAAACTTGACAAAATGTTAGTATAAATTAGCAATGAAGCCCCATTACCTAACCCATACTCAGTTATGAGTTCACTTAACCAAAGAACTATCATTGAACCAGTAGTCAACCAAATAATAATTTCAAAAGCTAAAAATGGGCTCCAATTGAATAAAGCTCGTTTTAAATAAAAAGCTATCCCCGAACTTTGAATAAAAGCCCAAATCAAAGTAATTAAACGAGTTAATTTATTAAGAGTTCGTTTATTTTCACTTGATCTATCTTTTTGTAATTTTGCTAATTGTGGAAAAATGGTTACCAATAATTGCATTAAGATTGATGCATTGATATATGGAAAAATGTTTAAAGTAAAGAGTCCAACAACAAAAGTATCGTTGCCAGAAAAGGTACTTACGAAACTTTTGACTAAAGAATGCCGTTGAATATAAAAGGCTAAATAACCATGATCAATTCCGGGAACTGGTAAAAAAGTCCCAAGCCGAATAAAAGTTATTATTCCCAAACTTAATAAAAAACGTTTTAATAAAATATTATTGTCACTAATCTTTTTCATTTCCCTTTCAATTTTTTTTAAAGCTTTTTATTATAAATTTAAATCACGGATTTTAGCTACATCAGATTTTGTTCTTAAATTGCTTAATCCAACTATTGCAGCACGCGCATTATTTAATAAATTATCGGAACCTAATTGTTTTGCAATTACATTTTTAACTCCTGCAACTTCTAAAACTGTGCGAACAGCTCCGCCAGCAATTACACCAGAACCTTCAATTGATGGTCTCAAAATAATTTTACATGCGCCAAAATTACCAGTCACAGCATGAGGTATACTTAAACTTTTTGTAATTGGTACCGTGATTAAATTTTTTCTAGCATCTGTCTTTGCTTTTTTAAAAGCATTTATAACATCATCAGCTTTTGCAACCCCAACTCCAACAACACCATTTTCATCGCCGATTACAACAATAGAACGAAAACTTAATTTTTTACCACCTTTTGTAACTTTTGATACTCGACTAATCTTTATTAATCGTTCCAAAAATTTTGGCTCAGTTAATTTATAAGAACGGCGGCCATTTTTTTTTAGTTTATTTACTTCTTTTAAATCATTAGCCATAAAAATTTATTTCTTTAAAATTATTTTATTTATTAAAATTCTACTCCACCATCTCTTACCCCATCTGCGAGAGCTTTAATTCTCCCGTGATAAAGGTAAGGACCACGGTCAAAAACAATTTTAGTAATGTTTTGACGAAGACTAAGTTTCGCTAATTTTTGACCCATTAACCTCGACGCATTGCAAGTTCTACCAGTTTTTAAATCAAATTTTATATCTCTATCTAATGTTGAACAAGAAATCAATGTATTAGAAGTTATGTCATCGATTATCTGAGCATAAATGTTTTCATTCGAACGGTATACAGATAAGCGAGGTCGTTCTAAAGTTCCTTTCATCGAACCTCGTAAACTATTACGTTTTAAGAGTTTATATTTTGCTGGTTTTAGTTTTTTATTTTTATTTTTAAGTCTTAATAAAACTTTCTTTGAAAATTTCATACTTTTTTATTCTTTAAATCAATTTATGTAATATATTTACAATTTTTTTAAATACTATTTTTTACCAGATTTACCTGCTTTTCTAATAACTCGTTCTCCTTCGTAAAGGATACCTTTTCCTTTATATGGCTCTGGAGGACGCCAAGATCGAATTTTCGTTCCGAATAAACCTAGTTCTTCTTTGTTACACCCTTTCAATTCGAGTTTAGTATTTTTGATAACTTGAACTGAAATCCCTTCTGGGATTTGCATAATAACTTGGTGGCTATAACCTAAATTTAGAATAAGCTCTTTACCTTGAACTATACCTCGATACCCTACACCAACTAAATCTAATCGAATTGTAAATTGTTCTGAAACCCCAATGATCATATTGTTAATTAACGATCGATGTAATCCATGTAAGGCTCGATTCGTTTTTGATTCATTCTCCAAGTTTACAATTAGAATACCATTGTCTTGTTTTACACTTAAACAATTAGGTAGTGTATTATGTAATAGACCAAATTTTCCTTTAACACTTATTTGTAGATCAGTACAAGTAACAATAACATCTGTTGGTATTTTAATTGGTAATTTTCCAATACGTGACATAAAATCTCTCCAATTACCAAATATAACATAAAATTTCGCCACCAATTCCAAGTTGTTCAGCTTTAAAATTAGTCATTACTCCTTTTGAAGTTGAAACAATTGCAATTCCTAAATCTCCCAGGACTTGGGGAAGATTTTTTGCACCCGCGTAAACTCTTAATCCTGGTTTACTTATCCGTTCTATTTTTTTAATAACTGGTTCGCGTAATTTTCCTTTATATTTTAATGAAATAATAAAATATCGATCTGGATTTTCTTCATATTGTTTCACATCTTCAACAAATCCTTCTTCTTTAAGAATTGACGCAATTGCTAAGGACATCTTTGTAGATGGAATTTGGACAATTTGATGTTTTACTAAATTGGCATTTCTGATTCGTGTCAACATATCTGAAATCGTGTCTGTAACCATAATTTGTGCTTTTAATATCGTTTTTTTTTATAGATACATAGAAATATCAATATTATTTATTCTTGAGCCCACCGTTTTCGGCGTAGATGTTTTTTACGATCCCAAACTTGACTTATATCTTGTAAAGATTCATATCTTTCATAATACCCAGAATCATTTAACGGGAATCTTAAGAATTTTAAAAGAACCATTCCATTGAAAATATTGTTAAAAACAGTTTTTTTTGAATATGAAGACATAACTAAGGTAATAGTAAATCCTTGCACTTGAACCACATCTTCATAATCTATTTCAGGGAATATCAGCTGTTCTTTTAAACCAAAACTATAATTGCCTGCTTTATCAAAACTTCTTACTGATAAGCCACGAAAATCACGGATTTGCGCAAAAGTAAAGAAAATTAGTTTTGTCAAAAATGTATACATTTTTTCTCCGCGTAACGTTACTGTCAAACCTAGTTCCATATCTTCTCGAATTTTGAATCCGGCAATCGCCTTCTTCGACTTCGTTATTATCGGTTTTTGCCCTGTAATTTTTGTAAACTCTTCAATACTTTTTTTCAACATATTAGTATTTTGAGCCGCTAAGCCTAATCCACGATTAATTTGAATTTTCTTTAATTTTGGGATTTTATGGCAATTTCCAAACATTTTTGGATTATTGTGAGCTAGAACAGGCTGAATTCCTTCCTCGTATTCTTTTTTGATATTATTTAATAAACGATTGATTTCAGCTTTTTCTTCTAATAAATGAGAATTACGCATATTATTTAATTATTTTGAAGCTCTTTTGAATTTAATTTTACGTTTGAGTGATGAATTGGAGCTTCAATTTGTTTAATTTCTCCAACTTCATTATCGTCATTTGATTTAATACATTTAAATTTAAAATTAATACCTTTCACTAAAATCTTACCTGTATTTTTATACAATTTTATAACTTCGCCTGTTTTATTCTTTTCTGAACCAGAAATTATGGTAACATCATCACCAATTTTGATATGCATTTTTTGTAATTTACGCATTTATAAAACCTCCGGTGCTAATGAAACAATTTTTGAATAATTTTTATCACGAATTTCTCTAGCAATAGGTCCAAAAACTCGTGTTCCTCTAGGGTTATTTTCAGGATTAACAATTACGGCAGCATTATCGTCAAATCGAATATACATACCATCTTGACGCCTAATTGTTTTACAAGTACGTACAATAACAGCACGAACTATATCTGAACGTTTGATTGGCATATTTGGTAATGCTTCCTTGACCACACCAATTATAGTGTCACCTATTCGCCCATATCTTCGATTACCACCAAGCACTCGTATACACATAATTTTTCGAGCTCCAGTATTATCTGCCACTGTTAAAACAGTTTGAGGATAAATCATATAAATTTAATCTTACGTATTAATTAATTATAGCTGATTTTGAAAGCATTTTCATGGCTAGCCAACGTTTTCGCCGGCTCAACGGACGATATTCTTGAATTAAGATTTGATCACCAATATTACATGCATTATATTCATCGTGAACTAAATATTTTCTTGTTTTAACAACGGTTTTATTGTAAATCGGATGCGGATATCGATTTTCTACTTTAATAACAACCGTCTTTTCCATTTTGTCACTTATTACAATACCGATTTTTTCTTTTACTGGCATTTTAAATTCCTTAATATTTTTCACTAAATATTTTAGTGTATTATTTTCCGATTGAGTCTGATCTTACTTTTAAAAGAGTCTTCAAATGAGCTACTCGTCTTTTTGTGTGTTTTATTTCATGAGATTTAAATGATTGACGAGTAGCTTTTTTAAATCTTAGGGTAAATAATTGTTTTTTACTTTTTACAATTTCTTCCGATATTTCATCATTTGAAAGCGTCGTAACATCATTAAATTTTGGTATAGCCATAATTTATTCAAAATTGTTTTTAATAATGAATTTTGTTTTAATTGGTAACTTATAAGCTGCTAAACTAAGTGCAGCGCGTGCAATATCTTCAGGTACAGATGCTATTTCAAATAAAATTGTTCCTGGTTTAACAACGGCTACCCAGTAATCTACTGCACCTTTACCTGAACCCATACGTGATTCTGCTGCTCGAGCAGTAACAGTTTTATCAGGGAAAACTCGGATCCATAAAGATGCACCCCGTTTTGTATAACGTGTAATAGTACGACGAGCAGCTTCAATTTGACGTGATGTAATCCAGGTTGGTTCCAAAGCTTGTAAACCAAAATTACCAAATGATATTTCATTTCCTCTGGTAGCTTTTCCTCGCATTCTTCCACGATGGTACTTTCTATATTTTGTTCGTTTTGGACTTAACATAAGAAATTAATATCTATATACTATATAAATTTTTACTTTTTTAAAATTTCACTCTTAAATAACCAAACTTTAATCCCTAAAACTCCATAAATAGTATTGGCTTCTTTAGTTGCATAATCAATGTCTGCTCGTAAAGTTTGAAGCGGTACTCGACCTTCTCGAATCCATTCCCTACGCGCAATTTCCGCACCATTTAGTCGGCCCGAAACTTGGATTTTGATTCCACTAACTTGATCTTCTCTTGCACACTGCATAGCTTCACGAATCGCACGACGAAAAGCAACACGGTCTTCTAATTGCTTTACAACTAAATCGCCAATCAAAGAAGCATTTAAATTAACTTTTTCAATTTCAATGATATTTATTGTTATTTGTCGATCTGCAGGTAACATTTTTTTTATTTTTTTTAATAAAATTTGTATACCTAATCCTTTGTTACCAACAAGTGCACCAGGACGGCCTGTTTCAATATTTAATTCAATTTGATCATTTAAGCCATTACGATTGATGATAATATTTGAAATACTCGCTTGTTTAGTTAATTTACTCAAGTATGTACGTATTTTATCATCTTCTTCTAATAAGTTTGAATATTGATTCAATTTAGTATACCAAGAAGATTTATGATCTTGTACAATCCCTAATCTAAATCCCAATGGATGTGTTTTTTGACCCACGGTATTAATCCTTTTTTAAAATTTTTATAACTCTGTTAATTTTTAGATTTAACAACAACTGTTATATGACAAGTTGGTTTTACGATACGGTATGCTCGTCCTTGTGCGCGAGGGCGAATTCTTTTTAATTTGGGCCCTTCATCTGCATAAACTTCATCAATAAATAATTTTTTTTTATCTAAGTTATAATTATTTTGTGCATTTGCTGCTGCTGAATACAATACTTGCCAAACTGGGCCGCCAGCGCCATAAGGTAAGAATTCTAATATCATTAAAGCTTCTTGATAAGAACGTCCACGAATTTGATTTAAAACACGTCTGACTTTATGAGGTGACATGCGTATATATTTAGCTACTGCTTTTACTGATTGAGTATTAGACATAAAGTTTTTACTTCATATTTTTAAATTTTGAAATTAATCTTTTAAATAATAGGGTAAAAATAAAATTTTACCACAAAGTTTCTTTTTTTCCAGGCGGAGCTTTATATTGAAATCCTAATTTAATTATTAGATTATAATTATAATTTAAATTATGTACATTTCTATCAATAAATTGGTTAGTATTTATTGTTTTTTTTACATAAATATCTTCAATCCAAAGTTTTAAAAGATTTGTAGAATGATTATTTTCACTATATGTAGCCACTGAATATAAAATTTGCAAGATAGAGTTTCGTTCTATAATATTGTCAATTTCTGAAACAATTTTTAGTGCTTTATAAAATGATCTTTTTCTCAGACGTTTTAATATTTTATTTGTATCTTTAGATACTAGCTGTGTATTCTTTGCATTTATCATTATAAATTCTAAAATCAAAGGACTTCGATAAACACGAGGTAATTCTTGGCATTTTGGGTGTGGTACAAGTAGAGGCATATTTATCTTTATCTAACGTTTTGATTTTTTATCTATTTTGATATGTGATCTAAATGTTCTAGTGGAAACAAATTCGCCTAACTTATGCCCAACTAATTGATCTGAAATAAATACAGGAACGTGTTGTTTTCCATTATAAACAGCAATCGTATGACCCACCATATTTGGCAAAATAGTTGAACTACGTGACCAAGTAATAATTGTATCTTTACGATTATTATTATTCATGTTATCAATTTTTTTTAATAAATGATAAGCAATAAAAGGTCCTTTTTTTAATGATCTTGTCATATGTATAATAAATTAAATTTTTCTTAAGTAACTATTTAATTACCTACGTCGAAGAATATATGCATTACTTAGTTTTTTCTTATTCCTTGTTTTTATACCAAGTGCCGGTTTACCCCAAGGTGTTAATGGTCTTGTTCGACCAATAGGCGTTCGTCCCTCACCACCACCATGTGGGTGATCGCATGGATTCATTACTGAACCACGAACAGTAGGTCTTTTTCCTAACCAACGAGTTCGTCCTGCTTTTCCACTTCTAACTAAAAAAGCATCATTAAAACTAATTTCGCCAATAGTCGCAAAACATTCTTTTCTAATTAATCTTATCTCTTTTGAAGGTAAACGTAATGTTACATAATTACCTTCTTTTGCAAGTATTTTAGCAGAAGTTCCTGCAGCTCGGACAATTTGCCCGCCTCGATTTGGTATTAACTCTATGTTATGGATCGAAGTACCTAATGGAATTTGTTCTAATGGCAAACAATTTCCATTTTTAAATGGTGAATTTGTGCCTGAAATTATCGGATCACCAACATTTACATTGTTCGGATGCAAAATATATCTTTTTTCGCCATCTTTATATTTAAGTAAGGCAATTCTGGCATTACGGTTTGGATCATATTCAATAGAAGCAACAGTTGCTTCAATATCGTGTTTATTACGCTGAAAGTCAATTAACCTGTACCGTTTTTTATGCCCACCACCCCGGTGACGGACTGTTATAACACCACGATTGTTTCTACCTTTACGTTGATGATTGGATTTTATTAATTTTTTTTCTGGTTTAACGTTTGTAATTTCATCAAATGATGAAAGGGCTCGATTTCTTGTTCCGGGAGTATATGATTTATAAATACGAATACTCATAAGATTATATTTTATAAGTTTTAATTTTCTGCGAATAAGTTTATTGTGTCACCTTCAGATAAAATTACAATTGCCTTTTTATAATGCGATTTCCAACCAAGATATTTTCCTACTCGCTTCTTCTTTTTTGGTAAATGACAAGTATTAACTTTTATAACTTTTACATCGAATAAATATTCAATTGCAGATTTGATTGCAATTTTATCAGATTTCGGATTTACAATAAAACTATATTGATTATTCTCTAATAACCTTGTCGCTTTATCCGTAATAAGTGGGTATTTAATAGTATCCGCACTATTTGGATTAAAGAACGAAGAATTAACCATTAAAAGTCTCCTTTAAATCATTTATTGCTAGCGGTGTTAATAAAATTTGCTTCGCTTTTAGTAAACAAAGACTATTTAAATTTGACGCTAAAACTAATTCAATATTTTTTAAATTACGAGTTGACATTTTTAAATAATCAGTTTTTTTTGAAACAATTATTAATAGTTTCTGATTGACGTCTATATTAGAAATTTTGCAAAAATTACAAAAAGCTTTAGTTTTTGGTGCTTCGAGTAAGTTTTCTAAATTATCAATTACTAGAATACTATTTCTTTTGTTGTAGAGTAATGTTTGCAAAGATAATTGTCGTTCTTTTTGATTTAATTTTAAGGAATTACTTCTTGGCTTAGGACCAAAAATAACCCCACCACCTTTCCATAAAGGGGAACGATTTGACCCGGCCCTAGCTCGGCCTGTTCCTTTTTGTTTCCATGGCTTACGACCACCACCTCTAACTTCACCTCGAGTTTTAGTTGAAACTGTTCCTTGTCTTTGTTGTCTTGAAATGTCTTTATGTATTAAATAGTTTCCAGATGTTTCAAGAACAGTTAGTTCCAATTTTTGTTGATTATCTGATATCTGACCACTATTATCTAGTACGTTATAGGTTACAAATTTTTTAACAGCCATAATTTATTTTACTGTAATCATATTTAAGAAAATAGAAATAAAATTAATGCGAGGCAATAATACTTAATAAATTACCTGGTTTGCCTGGTACAGACCCTCTTACCACTAATATATTTTCTTTATTATCTACTAGTACAATTTTTAATTTTTTAATATTTATAATTTTGTTTCCTAATTGACCGGCCATTTTTTTACCTGGTAGTACACGACCCGGAGTTGTTCCCATTCCAATTGAACCTGGAGCTCGGTGATTTTTAGAGCCGTGAGTCATAGGACCTCGAGCAAAATTATGACGTTTTTGAAGTCCAGAAAACCCTTTTCCTGAACTTTTTCCTGTAATATCAACCAACTGCCCCGAGGTAAAAGTTTCTACATTTAAAACTTGACCGATCTGAAAATCTTCTGGATTATTAATCCTAAATTCTTTAAGATATTTTAAAGGTTGAATATTTGACTTTTGTAGATGACCTAATTCTGGTTGTGTTAATGATTTACTTGAAACGTTTCCATAACCAATTTGAATTGCATTATAGCCATCTTTTAAAACTGTTTTAACTTGTGTGATAATACATGGCCCAATTTTTAAAACTGTAACTGGTATTATTTTACCAGATTCATCAAAAATTTGAGTCATGCCAATTTTATTTCCTAATAAGCCTAAAGACATTTTATTTCTCCAATTTTATACACGCAAAAATATTTAAAGATAGATCAAATATATAAAAACAACAATATTATTTTTATTAGTATCACTCATCTAATTTAAATATCTTAAAATGATTAATCTATTTAAAACAAAGGTACACTTTTATTTGAAAAAAAATATTTTCGGATAATCTAATTACATTAACGGAGTTCGAGTTATTATAATCAAACTAGTATACATTAATAAAAAATAAAAATATGGGAAAAGTTGTTGGAATAGATTTAGGTACAACAAATTCAGTAGTAGCTGCTATCGAAGGTGGAAAACCAAGTGTTATAACAAATGCAGAAGGACTACGAACAACACCTTCAATTGTTGCATATACAAAAAAACAAGAATTATTAGTAGGACAAATTGCGAAACGACAAGCTGTAATAAATCCAGCAAATACATTCTTTTCGGTTAAGCGATTTATAGGATCCAAAGTAGATGAAATTTCAAGGGAATCAAAAGAATTACCTTATAAAGTAATTGAAGATCAAAATAAAAATCTTAAAATCAATTGTTCTTCTTTAAATAAAGATTTTAGTCCAGAAGAAATTTCAGCTCAAGTATTAAGAAAATTAGTTGCAGACGCTAGTACATATTTAGGACAAGAAATTACTCAAGCTGTTATTACGGTTCCAGCTTATTTTAATGATTCGCAAAGACAAGCAACAATTGATGCTGGAAAAATTGCAGGAGTTGAAGTTTTAAGAATTATTAATGAACCAACAGCAGCATCTTTAGCTTATGGATTAGATCAAAAACAAAATGAAACTATACTAGTTTTCGATTTAGGAGGCGGAACATTTGATGTCTCAATTTTAGAAGTTGGAGATGGCATTTTTGAAGTATTATCTACAGCTGGTGACACAAGTTTAGGGGGAGATGATTTTGACAAAGTTTTAGTAAATTGGCTTGTAAATGATTTTAAAAAACAAGAAGATATTGATTTAACAAAAGATATACAAGCTTTACAACGATTAACTGAAGCCGCAGAAAAAGCAAAAATGGAATTATCAACTATTGATAAGACAACTATCCATTTACCTTTTATCACAGCAGATAAAACTGGCCCTAAACATATTGAAAAAACATTGACAAGAGAACATTTTGAAGAATTATCTAAAGAATTAATAAATCGCTGTAGAATTCCAGTTGAAAAAGCATTGACTGATGCTAGATTAGATAAATCCAGTATAAATGAAATTGTTTTAGTTGGAGGATCAACTAGAATTCCAGCGATTCAAAATTTAGTCGAGTCAATTACAGGTAAAAAACCAAATCAAACTGTGAATCCAGACGAAGTTGTAGCAATTGGGGCTGCTATTCAAGCAGGGATTTTAGCGGGTGAAATTAAAGATATTCTGTTACTTGATGTAACACCTCTGTCATTAGGTGTTGAAACATTGGGAGGAGTAATGACAAAAATTATTGCTCGAAATACGACAATACCTACTAAAAAATCAGAAATGTTCTCAACCGCTGTTGATAATCAAACAAATGTTGAAATTCATGTATTACAGGGTGAACGCGAATTAGTTGGCGATAATAAAAGTTTAGGAAATTTTCGGTTAGATGGAATTCCAAATGCCAGTCGAGGAGTGCCACAGATTGAAGTAACTTTTGATATCGATGTAGATGGACTTTTATCGGTAAAAGCTAAAGAAATTGAAACTGGAACTGAGCAATCTGTAACAATTCAAGGAGCATCTACCTTAAATCAAACTGAAGTTGAAGAAATGATCAAATCAGCTGAAGAATACGCTAAAATAGATCAAGAAAAGCGAAAAAATATCGATTTAAAGAACAATGCAGAAGCAATCTGTTATGAAACAAATAAACAATTCTTATTAGTTAAAGATAATATTTCTAGTGAAAAACAAGAAACGATATCAAAATTAATTGAAGATACTAAAGGAAGTATCCAGTCTGAAAATTTTGAAAAACTAGAAGGACAAATTGAAGAATTGAAATCAGTTATGAAAGATTTATCAGAATCAGCTAATTCTCAAGAAAGTGTAGGATAATTTAGACTCAAATAAATTTATAGAAAGAAGGATTTTAAAAATCCTTCTTTTGTTTTTTTTTAAGGATCTTCTTCTTTAAACTTTTAGATAGGAATAAAAATGACTTGTATATTTGACTAATTTGTACTTTTGATTGAACAAAATTTAAGAAATATTAATTTTACTAATCTAAGATTATTGACACCTAAAAGATTATTCATTTACAGAATCTGGTCGATCCACAATGATACACTCTGTCGTCAAAATCATACTTGCAATGGAGGTAGCATTCTGTAAACCAGAACGGGTTACTTTTGCTGGATCAACTATTCCGGAGTTGTACATATCAACAAACGTATTATTTGCTGCATTATATCCAATTTCAAAATCCTTTTGTTGAACTTCTTCAACTATAACTGGACCATTAATTCCTGCATTTTCTGCAATTCGTTTTAATGGTGCAAGTATCGCTCTAGAAATGATCATAGCCCCTACCAATTCATCTTCTTTTAAATTATTTCGAGCCCAACTAAGTACATTTTCTGATAAATGTGCCAAAGTGGCACCTCCACCAGGAACAATTCCTTCTTCAACAGCAGCACGTGTTGCGTTAATAGCATCTTCAAGGCGTAATTTTTTATCCTTCATCTCTGTCTCTGTTATAGCACCAACTTTAATGACCGCAATCCCGCCTGAAAGTTTTGCTATTCGATCTTGTAATTTTTCGCGTTCGTAAGCAGTATCAACAACATTAATTTGTTTTCTTAATTGTTCGCAGCGAATTTGAACTTCATTTTCTGTTCCATCTGTAATGATTGTAGTTGTTTCCTTGCTAACAATTATTCGTCTAGCTTGTCCTAATAAATTTAGTTGAATATTATCAAGACTTAATCCCGCATCTTGAGTAATTACTGTACCGCCTGTTAAAATAGCCATATCTTCTAACATTAATTTTCGTTGTTCCCCAAACCCAGGTGCTCTAACCGCAACTACATTTACTATACCACGAAGTTTATTTAAAATTAATGTTGCTAAAGCTTCTTTTTCGACATTTTCTGCAATGATAATAAGAGGTCGTTTTGTTTTCGTTACTAGTTCTAAAATTGGTAATAAATCTTGTTGAACTAATGTTATTTTTTTATCGGTTAATAAAATAAGAGGATTATCATAAGACACTTCCATTTTATCCGTATTTGTAATAAAATACGGGGAAATAAATCCTTTTTCTAATTTCATCCCTTCTGTTATTTCTAATTCTGTTGTTATTCCTTTTCCTTCTTCTAACGATATTACACCTTCTTTTCCTACTTTGGATAATGCGTTAGCAATTAAAGATCCAATAACATTGTCATTTCCTGCAGAAATTGAAGCTACCTGTTGGATTGATTGAATTTCTTCGACCGGTTGCGCAAATTCATTAATTTGGGTTACTAAAAATTGAGTCGCTTTTTCCATCCCTAATTTAATCGAAATTGGATTCGCACCTGCTGCCACGTTTTTCAAACCCTCCTTAACCATTGCATACGCTAAAACAGTTGCTGTTGTCGTACCATCACCAGCAACATCGTTTGTTTTAGCGGCAGCTTGCCGTATTAACGAAACACCAGTGTTTTCAATATGATCTTCTAAACTAATTTCTTTTGCAATTGTTACACCGTCATTTACAATTTGAGGAGAACCATATACTTTCTCTAGCACAACATTTCTTCCTTTGGGTCCTAAAGTAACCGAAACAGCTTCAACCATTATTTCCATTCCACGTTCTAAAGCTCGTCTAGCATTGTCTTGATATAAAATTTTTTTAGCCATTTAGTATGAGATATAATTAAAATTATAAAACTAATGTAAAATATATCTGAACTATAATGCAAGGCTAATAACAAAATAAACCAAATTTCATATAAAAGCTTTACTAACTTTAATCTTTATTTGTACAATTTATAAAGTAATACAGTTTGGGCTTGTAGCTCAGTGGACTAGAGCACGTGGCTACGAACTACGGTGTCAAGGGTTCGAATCCCTTCTTGCCCAATATTAAAAATGTAAAAATAAATACATATCTAGTTTGGTCTTAGAACTAAAACTGTATTATCGTTTTGGGGTGTCGCCAAGCGGTAAGGCTGTGGACTTTGACTCCGCCATTCGTAGGTTCGAATCCTGCCACCCCAGTTAATCATATATAACTTTAAGTAATGATCCTTATTAAGGAAAGTGAAAAAATGAAAGCAAAAATACAATTTATAAAAGGACTAGATGAAAAAGTTTTACCCGATGTCCGTTTAACACGTTCACGTGACGGAAGTACGGGGACCGCAACTTTTCGATTTAAAAATCCTGATATTTTAAATAAAAGTGCTCCTAAAGAAGGAGAAATCACAGGTATGTACTTAATCGATAACGAAGGTACATTGGAAACTCGCGACGTGTATGCTCGTTTTATTAATGGAAAACCTGAATCTGTTGAATCGATTTATATAATGAAAAGTTCAGATGATTGGAACCGTTTTATGAGATTTATGCAAAAATATGGAGAAATGAATGGATTAGTTTTCACTAAAGCAAATTAAACAAATCGTATATAGTAAACGAAAAACTTATCCTCCACCGACGATTGTAAGAATTTCAATTTTATCACCATTCGATATAATAATTTTATTCCAGTTTTTTTTTACTACAATATTATTATTGTATTCAACTACTAACAAAGTGCTATTATAATTAAAATAATTAATTAAATCTAACATAGTAAATTTAAGATTTGAACACGAATATTTTTCTCCATTAAACCAAAATGCTTTAAATTTTTTTGTTTTATCCACAGTATTCTATTTAATTTTTTAATTTACTAATACTATTTTATAAATTTTTTGCGAATTTTCAAAAATATTTCAAGCTGAAAATTATCCTACTATCTTTTTAAAACTGGACTTTAATTACTAAAAAGTGTTATTGTTTAGGTGGTACATAGTGTTGTTTTTGGCGAGCGTGGCCAAGTGGTTAAGGCAGTGGGTTGTGATTCCACCATTCGCCGGTTCAAGTCCGGTCGTTCGCCCTAGTATACTTTCGCACTATATATTATTAAATACTAAGAGAATTATTATAAAAATAAAAATAAAGATATGTCACGCTACCGCGGACCTAGACTAAGAATTACGCGCCGCTTAGGTACGTTACCTGGGTTTACAAATAAACAATCGAAGAAAAAAGATCGACCAGGTCAACATGGAAAAAGTAATGATGGGAATAGTAAAAAAGTAACCGAATACGGGTTACGATTAGAAGAAAAGCAAAAATTAAAATTTAATTATGGAATAACTGAAAATCAACTTTTTAGTTATGTTAAAGAAGCTAGAAGACGGAAAGGTGTTACAGGTTTAATTTTGCTCCAGTTATTAGAAATGAGATTGGACACAATTTGTTTTACACTGGGGTTTGCCCCAACAATTGCCGCTGCGCGTCAATTAGTAAACCATGGACATATTACAATAAATGGCGAAGTTTTGAGTATTCCAAGCTTTCAATGTCGAATTAATGATATTGTTGGCATTAAACAAAAATCTAGCTCAAGAGTTTTAGTAGAAGAAAATTTAAAAACAACACGGTTTACTGATATAGCTTCACACCTAAGTTTTGATAAATCAAAAAATGAGGCAAAAATTTTAAACTACTGTAGTCGCGATGATATTTTATTAAAATTAGACGAATTATTAGTTATTGAATATTATTCACGTCGTTAGTAGTCTATTATTTTCACATTAAATTTTTAAATGGTTTGCTATTTATTATCTTCGTTAAGTGAATTAGTCTATTTTATATAAACCTTATACATATAATTAACATGTTAAAATTAAGATTAAAGAGAATCGGTAGAAAACGACAACCTTCATACCGGTTAGTAATAATGCCTTCAAGAAGTAGAAGGGATGGTCGTGCAATTGAGCAAGTCGGATATTATAGTCCCATAACTAAAGAAGTTAATTTAAAAATAGAAAAAATTATATATTGGCTAAAAGTTGGTGCACAGCCAACCGAAACCGTCGCTAATTTATTAAAAAAAAGTAATATTATACAAGACTAGATCAAATCTATCTAGCTCAATGTTGGATAAATAATTTTTGAAGTTGAAAAACCTGGTTAAAATCTCTAAATACTTAATAGCTTATCCAGTTTTAACTGTTTGCATAATTTTATCCTGATTTTTTCCACTGTAATTAAATTACATTTTTATTTAAAATGTATAAATTTTACGAGTCTTTGTGAAAAAATCAGAATTCTAGTAATCTATCTTAAACAGAACAGTATATTATTCTAATTAAAAAACAATTTTTCTAATATATATATATATATAATTATAGCATAACAGTTAGTTTTTGCCAAGAAAAATTTCTGTGTTTAAATTTTTATATAAGGATTACCTAATATGGATACTCGTTTATTAGTAATTGCGGCTCCGTTATTAGTTGCTGCTTCTTGGGCACTATTTAATATCGGAAGATTAGCAATCCAACAAATTCAACGTCTTTCACGCTAATATTTTAACATATTTAAACTGTAAAAAATTTTTCAAATTATTTGACTTTTTATGGGATTTGTCTTAAGGTCTAGCCATGGGAAGATGTTTTTAATAGCTTTAAAAAGGACCTTAAAACAGTGATGAATTTTAAACCTTAAGCTTTTAAATTTATTTAATGTATTTATATATTTTGAGATTTATAATTAACTTATTATCAATAATGTTATGGCAGTTCCAAAGAGCCGGACTTCTAAAGCTAAAAGTCGAACTCGTAAAGCTAATTGGAAATTAAAAGCAGAGAAAAAAGCTCAAAAAGCATTATCATTGGCTAAATCAGTTCTACAAGGTCAAACTACTAGTTTTATTTATAGTTTAAATGAAGACGAATAAATCTATAAATTTTATAGATTTATTCGTCTTCATTTAAGTTTAATATTAATTAACAATCGCGGGTGTGGCGGAATTGGTAGACGCGCTAGATTTAGGTCCTAGTAACTTATGTTTTGAGAGTTCGAGTCTCTCCATCCGCAGTTTAACGATTTAACTATTTTCTCAATATCAACGATTAAAAAATGGGGTAAATTATTTATATTGAGCCCAAGTTCATAAAATGGTAAAAGTAATTTTTAAATAAATTAAAATAAAAATCTAGGTTTATCTCTAACTAATTTACAGAAATTTATGTATATTTTTGAAAACTTTTAGCTGAAATAAAATAAATGAATCTTCCTTTTACAATACAACAATTACGAATTATTAAAGCAATTGCTTCTGAAAATAGTTTCACAAAAGCAGCAGAAGTTTTATTTATTTCTCAACCTTCGTTGAGTAAACAAGTAAAAATTTTAGAAAATCGACTTGGTATCTTATTAGTTAATAGGGAGAAGAATCGAATATCTTTGACCGAAGGTGGAAAATTATTTCTTCAATACTCAGAACGAGTACTAGCTTTATGCGAAGAAAGCTGTCGAGCAATAAATGACTTGAAAAATGGGGAACGTGGAAATTTAACAGTCGGAGCAAGTCAAACAATTGGAACATATTTAATGCCACGAGTTTTGGCTTTATTTGCACAACATTACCCGCAAATTAGTCTAAAAGTTCAAGTTGATTCAACAAGAATAGTAGCTAAAAATGTTGTTGATCGTAATATTGATATTGCTGTTGTTGGAGGAGATGTACCTAGTGAATTGAAAAAAAGCCTTAAAATTGAAAGCTTTGTCGAAGATGAGCTAAAATTAATTATACCTAAATCACATCCATTTGCTAGAAATAAAAAAATGTACATAAACAAAGACGATTTATATCATTTAAATTTTATTAGTTTAGACTCCAGTTCAACAATTCGAAAATTTATTGATAACATCTTAATCCAGAATAATATTCAAATTAAACAACTAAATATAATAATGCAATTGAATTCTATTGAGGCAATTAAGACGGCAGTGAGTTTAGGACTTGGAGCGGCATTTGTTTCTTCTTCTGCGATTGAAAAAGAAGTTGAACTAAAAACTATTGAAATTGTTAATATCGAAAATATTAAAATAACACGAACGCTATCAATTATCACTAATAAGGAATGTTATAGGTCAAAAGCCTTTGAATTTTTTTATAATGAATTATATTCATTAAAAAATCTAACCCAATATTAAATATTTACTACGTTATAAAAAATTTGACTTAATTAATTTTTGTTTAGTAAGATTCATCTGCTATCTTTAAATATATTTTAAATTATGAAATATGCAATTGTAGAAATCAGTGGAAGACAATTTTGGGTCGAAACTGGAAAATACTATGATTTAAATCGTATCCCAACAAAACTCGGACAAGAAATTACCCTAAATCGTGTTCTATTATTGAATAATGAAGGTGAAATTTTAATTGGGAAACCATATCTTGATAAAGTGAAGATCAAAGGAAAAGTTCTAGAACATTTACGAGGTCGTAAGACACTTGTTTACAAAATGCGTCCGAAAAAAAAGACACGAAAAAAACAAGGGCATCGTCAAGAATTAACACGGGTTCTTATTGAAGAAATAAATATTTATTAATAACCAAAGGATTTTTCTATGGCTCATAAAAAAGGTGCAGGTAGTACAAAGAACGGTCGTGATTCAAATTCAAAACGACTTGGTGTAAAGGAATTTGGAGGACATTCTGTTAAAGCTGGTAGTATTTTAGTACGGCAACGTGGTATGAAATTTAAACCAGGAATTAACGTTGGCTGTGGGAAAGATTTTACCTTATTTGCTTTAGTTGAAGGGACTGTTAAATTTGATTATAAAGATGCTAGACATAAACGAGTAAATATAATTGTTTAAATAGAATTATATTTTTATTTTATTCAAATTATAAACTCTTAAAAATTTTAAATACAACAAATTTATTGGATTTCCAAATGTTAAAAACCTTATTTAATCAAAATTCAATAGCTGATAAATATAAAAATTTAGTAAATCAGATTAATGTTTTAGAAACTACAATGCAAACATTAACTGATTCAGAATTAAGAGCAAAAACATTTGAATTGAAAAGAATCCAGCCAACTGAGCAAAATAAAGACTTTTTAATTGCCAATTCATTTGCAGTTACAAGAGAAGCAAGTATCAGAACACTAGGATTACGTCATTTTGATGTCCAAGTAATCGGAGGGTTAGTCCTTAACGAAGGTCGAATAGCAGAAATGAGAACTGGTGAAGGGAAAACTTTAGTAGCAACTTTACCTACATATTTAAATGCATTGACAGGAAAAGGTGTTCATATTGTTACAGTAAATGATTATCTTGCTGAACGAGATCAAATTTCAATGGGTCAAATTTATCGTCTTTTAGGATTAAATACTGGTTTAATCCAAGAAAATATGCCAATTGAAGAACGTCAACAAAATTATGATACTGATGTTACATATGTAACAAATAGTGAACTGGGTTTCGATTTTTTACGAGATAATATGGCTTTAAATTTAAAAGAAGTTGTATTACGTCCTTTCAACTATTGTATCGTTGATGAAGTTGATTCTATTTTAATTGATGAAGCTCAAACGCCTTTAATTATATCAAATACAATTAATACTTCTATTGATAAATTTATTGTTAGTGCAGAAATTGTTGAATATTTGGAAGTAAATGTACATTTCAAAGTAGATGAAAAGAAAAAGAATGTTATTTTAACGGAACAAGGAACAGTTCAAATTGAAAAAATTTTAAGTATCAAAGATCTTTATAACCGAAACGATCCTTGGATTCCTTATATAATAAATGCGTTAAAATCGAAAACTTTGTTCTTTCGAAATGTTCATTATATTATTCAAAATAACCAAGCAATTATTGTTGATGAATTTACGGGGCGGATCATGCCAGATCGACGATGGAGTGATGGTCTTCACCAAGCTATAGAAGCAAAGGAAGGTCTTCCAATACGTGAAAATACTCAAACAGTAGCGTCTATTACTTATCAGAATTTCTTTTTATTGTATCCTAAATTAGGTGGAATGACTGGTACAGCAAAAACAGCTGAACTTGAATTTGAAAAAATTTATCGCTTATCTGTTGATGAAATACCAACTGCGCGACCGATTCTTCGATCTGATTTATCAGATTTTATCTACAAAGACCAACTTTCAAAATGGAATGCGATTGCAAAAGAATGTAAAAATATTTCTTTCCAAGGTCAACCTATACTAATTGGGACCACAACTGTTGAAAAGTCGGAAATGTTAGCTCAATTACTTAAAGAATATCAGTTATCTTACCAACTGCTAAACGCTAAACCTGAAAATGTTCGGCGAGAGTCAGAAATTGTTGCTCAAGCTGGTAAAAAAGGAAATATTACTATAGCAACAAATATGGCTGGAAGAGGTACAGATATCATATTAGGTGGTAATAGTGAATTTAAAATACGTAAACAACTTTATACAATATTGGTATTTTACAAAAACAAAAATAAGTTTGGAAAAAAACCTAATATATTTTCGTTCGTGAATGGGCTAGGGTTATGTTCTCAAAAATTCGTCAGTGTATTACTTTCATTAATTAATAACAAAAGATTTTTCTTTCTGTCAGACACAGAAATTTTACAAATTTTGAATGAAAGCAACAAAATTCGAATTTTTAAAAATAATTATCAGTCGTCGATTAACTTTTTAATTAATCAATTATTATTGTTCGAAAAAAAATATCAAAATTTAGAAAATTCAATTGTTAAAAATTTAGGTGGATTATATGTAATAGGAACTGAACGAAATGATTCAAAAAGAATCGATAATCAACTACGTGGACGTTGTGGCCGGCAAGGCGATCCCGGTAAGTCTAGATTTTTTTTGAGTATTGACGATACTTTATTCAGAAAATTTGGTGGTGATAACATTCAAAATGTTATGCAGAATCAATTTATTGATGATTCTCCCTTAGAATCTAATTTACTAACAAAAAGCGTTGATTTAGCTCAAAAACGAGTTGAAGAACAAGCTTATGATGGTCGTAAATATTTATTTGATTATGATGACGTATTAAATAAACAGAGAAATGTTGTTTATTATGAAAGAAGGCAAATTTTAGAAAGTAAGTCGGTCAGGGATAGAATTTTAGCGTATGGAGAACAAGTAATTTTTGAAGTTAGTAATGAATTAAAAGGGAAAAATTTAAAAAATAAACAAGCATTTTCTATAATTGAAAACTTATTTGGAACAACATTGTTAATAAATTTAATCTCAAAAATTAACTCAAATTCCAAAGTTCTGGAAACGTTAGAATTAGAAACGTATTTATACCAAGAATTTTGGTTGTCATATCAACTAAAAGTAATAGAATTAGAAATTCGTGAGCCAGGTATAATCCGAGCATTGGAACGAACATTAATTCTAATATATATTGATATAGTCTGGAAAGAACATTTACAAAAAATGTCTTTATTACGCGATGCGGTCGGTTGGCGAGGATATGGTCAAAGAAATCCATTATTTGAATACAGAGAAGAAGCGTACGACTTATTTCAAATGATTGGTCAAACAACTCGTCACTTAGTAATTTATGATCTGATTCGATCATCGATGCTATAAATAAACTCTATAAAATATTTATTATGACAAAACGAACATTATCAAATAAAACTCGTAGTTCTATTTTAAAATTATCAGGATTTCGAGCACGGATGGCAACACCCCAAGGTAGAAAAACAATTCAAAAAAGACGGAAAAAAGGACGAAAAAAATTAGCTATTAAACATTAAATGAATTTATTATTAGAGTTAACTAATTTTGTTAACACTAATAATAAATAATTTTTTATTTAAAATTTATATAATAGTATTCTAGATTATTAATTTCTTAAGTAATTTTTATGAATTTTAACGATGAGTTAACACTCTTATTAAAGGCCAGGTATCCTGTTATTTACATAAATACTATTGAAGAAGACCGAGTAGAATATATTATTCGTAAAAGTATTAAAACTAACTTAAATAGAAGTATATATAGTTGGGATTTCGTTGACGGTTATACAAATAATCCTAATAATGAAGGGTTTGCTAAGCGAAACCCATTACAAGCTCTCGAATTAGTCGAACGACTAACTTCTGAAACTCCAGCAGTATTTTTATTAAAAGATTTTAATCGATTTTTAACAGATATATCTATATCTCGAAAGTTAAAAAATATTAGTCGACTTTTAAAATTACAACCAAAAACTATTATTATTATTGGATCAGAGTTAAATATTCCTAGAGAACTACAAGATTTAATAACAATTATCAACTTTTATTTACCTGTTGAAAATGAAATTGAACAAGAACTTTCTAGATTAATTAATTCCTTAAATATTCAAATTGATCCAGAAACCCTAGAAAATTTAACAAGAGTTTGTCAAGGACTTTCTTTGGAACGAATTCGAAGAGTTTTATCTAAAATTATTGCTACCTACAAAACAATTGATAAAAACAGTATTTCAGTTTTATTAAGCGAAAAAAAACAAATAATTGGACAAACTGAAATCTTAGAGTATTGGTCCAGTAATGAAAATATTCAAAAAATTGGTGGTGTAGATAATCTTAAAGACTGGTTACGGAAACGAAAGACATCTTTTGGAATTCAAGCATCAAACTATGGATTACCTACTCCACGAGGACTATTATTAATAGGAATTCAAGGAACTGGTAAATCACTTACAGCTAAAGCTGTAGCAACAGAATGGCAGCTACCGTTATTAAAATTAGATGTGGGAAAATTATTCGGAGGCATTGTTGGTGAATCTGAATCGCGTCTTCGTCAGACTATTGAGTTGGCAGAAACTTTATCGCCTTGTATTTTATGGATCGATGAAATTGATAAAGCATTTACGATTAATGATAGTAAAAGTGATGGCGGTACTAGTAATAGAGTATTGGCAACTTTTATAAGTTGGCTTTCAGAAAAAACAAAACCTGTCTTTGTTGTTGCGACAGCAAATAATGTAGATTTATTACCATTAGAAATTATTCGAAAAGGTCGGTTTGATGAAATTTTCTTTCTCGATTTACCGAAAAGGCATGAACGGGAAGAAATTTTTAAAATTCATATGCAAGAATTTCGACCTGAAACCTGGATGTTATTTGATTATGAACAACTCGCTAAGTTATCTGAATCATTTTCTGGTGCAGAAATTCGACAAAGTATTATCGAAGGTATGTACCATGCTTTTTATGAAGAACGTGAATTTACAACTGAGGATATTTGTCGTGCATTAAAAGAATTAATTCCATTAGCTCAGTTAGAGAATAACCAAACCTTAAAATTACAAAATTGGGCTGTGTCTGGGCGAATTCGTTCCGCCTCTTCAAAAGATATTTATATAACATAATTTATTAAATGAAACAAAGCTTACTAAAATCAATAGCGGATTTACGGTTTGCTATAATTATTTTATTAGTAATAGCATTTTGTAGTATTATTGGGACAATAATCGAACAAGATCAATCAATTGAAATTTATAAATCGAATTATCCATTAAATAGTCCGGTTTTAGGATTCTTATCCTGGGATTCGATACTTAAATTTGGGCTTGACCATGTATATAAAACTTGGTGGTTTATCACTCTTATTATTATTTTTGCGACTAGTTTAATATCTTGTACAATTTTACAACAAGTTCCTTCTTTAAAAATAGCTCGTAGGTGTCAATTTTTTAGAACATCACAATCTTTTTCTAAGCTAAAAGTTCACAGAAAAATCATTGACTCAAATTTAAGCCAATTATTATTTAAAATAAAACAAAATCAATATTCAATCTTTCAACAAAAAAGTATCCTTTATTGCTATAAAGGGTTAATTGGACGAATTGCTCCTCTAATTGTCCATTTTAGTATGATCCTAATTTTATTAGGATCACTTTTAGGTTCAATAACAGGATTTAAAGCCCAAGAAATCATTCCTAAAACTGAAACTTTTCATATTCAAAATATTGTCGCCAATGGTCAATTAACTTCAATTCCTCGAATTTCAACTAGAATAAACGACTTTTGGATAACTTATTCGCCAAAAAAAACCATAAATCAATTTTATTCCAACATTTCAATGTTAGATAAAACCGGTAATGAAATTTGGCAAAAAACTATATTTGTGAATTCACCTGCTCGTTATAATAATATAACTTATTATCAAAGTGATTGGAATTTAATTAGTTTGAGAATGAAAGATGAAGACTCATTAATTTATCAATACCCATTAGTTAATATTTTTAATAATCAAAACAAAATTTGGCTATCTTGGGTTCCAAATACCGCAGACTTTAATGATGGTCTAACAGTATTAGTTAATAACTTACAAGGATATTGTTCTGTTTATAATAAATTTGGTAACTTTATCGGTAATTTAGAACTAAATGAAAGCTTTCAAACTGAACAAACTATCACACTACTTGACTTGATAGGTTCAACTGGATTGCAAATTAAATTAGATCCGGGTATCCCTATCATTTATTCGGGTTTTGCTTTTTTAATGTTAAGTACTTTAATTAGTTATTTAACTTACTCACAAGTATGGGTAGTTAAAAATGGTAATACTATATATTTGGCCGGTAATACAACTCGTGCAACTTTTGAATTTGAATTGGAATTCTTTTCATTTAGTAAATTAAAGAGTTTTACGGATTAAGTTCAACGGAAAACTAAATAAAAGAATTTTATATTTCTACATTACTTTTAAAATACATGCCTACTATTCAACAATTAGTTCGTTCAAGACGTATACAAATTAAGAAAAAAACAAAATCACCTGCGTTACTTGATTGTCCGCAAAGACGCGGTGTTTGTACAAGAGTCTATACAACAACCCCAAAAAAACCAAATTCAGCTATTCGAAAAGTAGCTCGAGTAAGATTAACATCCGGGTTTGAAGTTACAGCGTATATCCCAGGTATTGGACATAATTTACAAGAGCATTCAGTTGTTTTAATTCGGGGTGGACGTGTTAAAGATTTACCAGGGGTTCGTTATCATATTATTCGTGGCGCTTTAGATAGTGGTGGAGTAAAGGATCGAACGCAACGCCGTTCAAAATATGGAGTTAAAAAACCTAAAGGTAATAATTAATTGTTACTGCAAAACTAGAAAATATAATCATAAATAAATTAGTAAAATTAACAATTCCGCTAATTATTATTATTATAATTGAACAAATTATATAACACTTAAATACTTTAAAATATTTTATGTCTCGTCGTAATATTTCAAAAAAAAGATTTCCTGATGCAGATCCTAAATACAATAGTTATTTAGTTAGTTTACTAATTCAAAGAATTTTAAAATCTGGTAAAAAAACGATAGCGCAAAATATTGTTAATGGAGCCTTTGAGATAATAAAAACTAAAACAAATGAAGATCCGTTAATGATTTTTGAAAAAGCTATTAAAAATGCTAGCCCAATCGTGGAAGTCAAAGCTCGCCGTATAGGAGGATCAACATATCAAGTACCAATTGAAGTAAGTTCGTTTCGAGCAACGAATTTAGCATTACGGTGGGTAATTATAAATTCGCGAACTAGAGTTGGTCGAACTATGTCAATAAAATTAGCAAGTGAAATAATTGACACAGCTAATGATATTGGTAATACTATAAAAAAGAAAGAAGAAACACATCGCATGGCAGAAGCAAATAAAGCTTTTGCACATTTCCGCTATTAAGTGTTTAAAATATATACAATATTGTTAGTATTCTTTTGATCTACTATTCTGATATTTGTATTTTTAAGTTTTTCCTAAATAAATAATTAAATTTATGTCAACAAAAATGAATGAAAAAATTCGTGTAAGGTTAGAATCATTTAATCATGAACTGTTGATGACTTCATGTCGTAAAATTCTTGATCTTACTCAAAATATTGATCTAGACAATGTGGGAATTGTTTCCCTTCCGACCGATAAGCGTATTTATTGTGTATTACGGTCTCCGCATGTCGACAAAGATTCGCGTGAACATTTTGAATTGAGGATTCATAAGAGAATCATAGAAATCCATTACGATTCAAGTGTTGATATTTTTAATTTATTATCAGAATCGGATTTACCATCAGGAGTATTATACCGTATTCTGTTATCGTAGCAGTTATTAACTAATAATCGTAATTTGTTATTTATAAAATATTTTTGATTTTATAAATAACATCCTTAAGTAACAGTAGTAAAGAAAACAAAAAAATAATAAAATAAATTCTTTATAATGATTGCAATATTTTTGTAATTGATATATTATATCGTATAGGATTCTTTTTAAATCTTAAACTCAACGATAGATGTAAGTATGTATGCGGGAAGACAGACTTGAACTGTCACGCCTTATTATAGGCGGCGGATTTTAAGTCCGCTGTGTCTACCAATTCCACCACTCCCGCTTATTTATAAAACTATTATATAAAAAGGAATAAATAAAAGCAATAGTATAGCAAAAAATGTGTAGGCGGCACCCAGATTTGAACTGGGGATAGAGGATTTGCAATCCACTGCCTTACCACTTGGCCATACCGCCGCTATTATTAATAGCATAACAGTTCTAAAACTCAAAAGTCAATAATAATAGTAATTATTGTTTTTTAACCTATTTAAAAGCGATTGTGAATAGAAATTCAAATCTTTTAATAAACTAATTATATCAATATATCTATTTTATGTTTGAAAAATTCACTGAAGGTGCCATAAAAGTAATTATGCTTTCACAAGAAGAGGCAAGAAGAATGGGGCATAATTTTGTTGGAACAGAACAACTACTTTTAGGAGTTGTAGGCCAACGTCAAGGTTTAGGAGGGAAAGCTCTCCGTTTACTAGGTATAACTTTAAAAAAAGCACGTAAAGAAGTAGAGAACTATATAGGGCGCGGTACAGGTTTTGTTGCGTCAGAAATCCCTTTTACACCACGGGCAAAGCGTGTTCTAGAAATGGCAGTTCAAGAGGGTAAAGATATTGGTCAAAACTATGTTGGAACAGAACATATTTTGTTAGCTTTGATTGCTGAAGAAGATGGCGTAGCGATTAGAACAATTGAGAAATTAGATGTGGATGTTATCCATTTACGAAATAAAACATTAAATTTAATCAAAGAGAATCAAGAGGAAATTCTACGCCCATTAACTGAATCGGAAAAACGGATTCTTGATAGAGATGGTGATTTAACACCAACATTAAACGAATATACAGATAATATAACAGAAGACGCTATAGCAGGTGAACTAGATCCAGTAATTGGACGTGATAAGGAAATTTTCAATGTTATCAAAGTTTTAGCTAGACGTAGAAAAAATAACCCTGTTCTGATTGGGGAGCCAGGAGTAGGAAAGACAGCTGTAGCCGAAGGTTTAGCACAACTTGTCTTGACTAAAGAAGTCCCTCGTTTTTTAGAATCTGCAGAAATTATGTCTCTTGATTTAGGTTCTTTACTTGCAGGAACAAAATATAGAGGTGAGTTTGAAGAAAGACTAAAACGCATTATAGAAGAAGCACAGATGGTACCATCAATTATTTTAGTTATTGATGAAATTCATACATTAGTTGGTGCTGGGGCGGCAGAAGGTGCTGTAGATGCTGCAAATATTTTAAAACCAGCCTTAGCGAGAGGGAAATTCCGGTGTATTGGAGCAACTACATTAGAAGAGTATCGTAAATATATTGAACGAGATGCTGCATTAGAACGCCGTTTTCAACCGGTTAAAGTTGACGAACCTACAGTTGGAGTAACTATTAATATATTATATGGTTTACGTAGAAAATTAGAAAACCATCATAGTCTGTGCTATCATGATAAGGCTATAGAAGAGGCAGCTGTACTTAGTGATAAATTCATAGCAGATAGATTTTTACCAGATAAAGCTATTGATGTTTTAGATGAAGCTGGATCACTAGTTCGATTAGAAAATAAACGACTACCGGACGGGATTTTATTATTATTGGAAGAATTGCGACAAACACTAATAGAAAAAGAGAGTGCAATTCGTGATCAAGATTATAACGTTGCAGGACAGTTGTTAGACTATGAGATGGAAGTTCGAATTCAGATTCAAATTATGAAACAATCTTTGGAAATTAATGAAAAAGTAGGACTTCAACGTATTCATATTGATATGGTAATGGAAGAAGATGTTGGACAAGTTATTGCTGGTTGGACAGGTATTCCTATGACTAAAATTTCTGAAGATGAGTCACAAAAGCTATTAAAAATGGAAGAAACTCTACATGAAAGACTTATCGGTCAACATCATGCGATAGTTTCAGTATCAAAAGCAATTAGGCGTGCACGTGTAGGATTACGTAACCCAAATCGTCCAATTGCAAGTTTCATTTTTGCAGGTCCGACTGGTGTTGGAAAGACTGAATTAACAAAAGCATTAGCATCTTATATGTTTGGAAGTGAAGATGTTATGGTTAGGCTTGATATGTCCGAATACATGGAGAAGCATACAGTAGCGAAATTAATTGGTTCACCCCCAGGCTACGTTGGATATAGCGAAGGCGGTCAATTAACTGAAGCGGTTCGCAGTAAACCTTATACGGTTGTATTATTTGACGAAGTAGAAAAAGCTCATCCAGATGTTTTTAATTTATTACTACAGATACTAGATGATGGCCGATTAACAGATTCCAAAGGTCGAACAATTGATTTTAAAAATGCGCTAATTATTATGACTTCAAATGTTGGGTCAAAAATTATTGAAAAGGAAAGTGGGATTCAAACACGAAAACCATCTTCAAGTAATTTCGACATTAATTCTAGTTTCTTATCTACTGCTAGTGATCCGGTAATAGATCCAGCTCTTTTAAAACGTATTACGTTTCTAGTTAATGAAGAATTAAAAAAATATTTCCGGCCTGAATTTTTAAACAGGTTAGATGAAATTATTGTATTTAGTCATTTAACACGACAAGATATAGTTCAAATTTCGGAAATTATGGTCGAACAATTAAAAAATCGAATGAAAGAAAAAGAAATTACATTAGTAGTTAAAAATACAGTGAAAAATATGTTAGTAGAACAAGGATTTGATCCAATTTACGGTGCCCGTCCTTTGCGACGAGCGGTAATTAATCTTTTGGAAGATAATTTAGCATGTGAATTTTTGGCAAAACCTTTATATCCAAGGACAAAGCTTATTGTCGATGTTGATTTAGAGAATCAAGTTGTTGTAACTGTTAACTATGACCATGTTGATCCTAAACTTTTATCGAGTCAAGAAACAAAAGAATAATGTAAAATCGTCATTGTTCTGAGTTATTTTCATATATAAAATCAAGTTTATGAATAAACTTGATTTTATATATGAAAATAACGATTTTTGAGTTTTGGTTAATTTTAAATTTTACTTAGTAAATTCATAGGTGAACTTGAACTGGCATATACTTTCTTTTCCATACGACCGGCACAATAAGCTAAACGGCCTGATTTAACGGCTAAATTCATTGCATAGGCCATTTTTTCTGGATTCTTAGATTGAGAAACTGCTGTATTTAATAATACACCATCAACACCTAATTCCATAGCCATCGCTGCCTCACTTGGTGTTCCAATACCTGCATCTACAATAACTGGGATGCTTGAATTTTCAATTATAATTTTAATATTTGCAAGATTATTTAATCCCTGACCTGATCCAATCGGTGATCCAAGTGGCATTACAGTCGCACAGCCTAAATCTTCTAAATGTAAAGCTAACATAGGGTCTGCATTAATATAAGGCAATACCGTAAAACCCTTTTTGACTAAAAATTCTGCGGCTTTTAAAGTTCCTATTGGATCAGGTAATAAATATTTAGGATCAGAGATTACTTCAAGTTTTATAAAAAAATTATCCTCTTGCCCAATTTGACAAGCTAATTCATGCCCCAGAAAAGCCATCCGAATAGCTTCTTCAGCAGTTTGAGAGCCTGCTGTATTGGGAAGTAACCATAATTTTTTCCAATTTAATGTATTTAAAAAATTATTGCTATCATTATGCAAGTTTGTCGGTAGCCGTCGAATTGCGACCGTAACAATTTCACAGTCGCTTGTTTCAATGCTCTTAACAGCTGTTTCAAGATTTTTGTATTTACCGGTCCCTAACATTAAACGAGAAGAAAAAGATTTATTTCCAATTTTTAATTTTTCAGAATTATCACTCATTTTTTAATTTTTACTAAATACTCCCCAGGTAGGACTTGAACCTACGGCCAATCGGTTAACAGCCGATTGCTCTACCACTGAGCTACTGAGGATAATACATCAACTTATTTTATTCTATCAAGATTATTATAATTTTTCAAAATTAAAGTAAAATTTAAATCTTACTTTAATCTTTTTTATTCAAAATTAAAAATCTTAAAATATTTGTATCGAACTTTAAATCAGCAATAAATTTGTTCAAATATTTAGGCATACTGGAAAAATTAATTTGAATAAAATTTCCTTTTTTTCGATTATTGATAGAATAAGCTAAATCTCTTTTACCCCGAGAAATGACTGAGATCTCTAATGCACTTAAATTTTGTAAAGCTTTTGCGTAGTTAAAAGCCCAAGTTTTTAATTCACTTTCATTAAATTCTTCTGTTAGAAGAATCATCATTTCATATTTTACTGTTCCTGACATTCCTTGTGATCTAATAAAAATTAAACAGATATTACTTAATTTTTGTTAAAAGTGTCAATTTTTAGATTTAGTGAAATAGGGCTATTTTTTCGGATATTTCAATCGCTTGAAATTAAAATATCCGAAAAACAAAATTCATAAAATAAAAGATGTTATATTAAAATAATAATAAACAAGATCTTTATTGTAATAATAATTAAATAAAAATTAAATGGACTGGAATAATATTCAAAATTTTTCATCAAACATAGTCTTTGGAATTTTACTATTTGCCATGATTATTTATTGGCTTAATTTATTTTTCTTTAATTGGACAAATATATTATCTAAAGTGGGGCAATTTAGTGGGATTTTAGCAAATCTATTGTTATTCTTTATTCTTTGTTCAAGATGGATTGTAGCAGGATATTTCCCATTAAGTAATTTATATGAATCATTGCTTTTTTTAACCTGGACATTATTAACAATCTATCTTTTTCTTGAATTCAAAACCAAAAGTAAGCTAATGGGAGCAATTCTCATACCTGTCGCTTTGTTAATTAGCGGATTTGCTAATTTAACTTTATCTCCGGAAATGCAAAAATCAAGTCCTTTAGTTCCTGCATTACAATCAAATTGGTTAATGATGCATGTCAGTATGATGATGTTAAGTTATGCTACATTAATAATGGGATCATTGTTATGTATTCTATTTTTGGTAGTATCAAACTATGAAGATGTTGATTTACAATTAATTGATGAATCATATTTACCTTTGTACAATGTTATGCTTGACTATTACGAAACAAAACTTTTTTCATCATCAGATGAAGTTTCAGAGTTAGGAAAATTAAAATTATTGCATAGCTTAGATAACTGGAGTTACAGAATTATTGGTTTAGGATTTCCTTTTTTAACAATTGGAATTATTGCTGGTGGGGTTTGGGCAAATGAAGCTTGGGGCTCATATTGGAGCTGGGATCCAAAAGAAACTTGGGCTTTAATTACTTGGATAATTTTTGCTACTTATTTACATTCAAGAATTACAAAAGGATGGGAAGGGAAAAAAACAGCCATACTTGGCGCGCTTGGTTTCTTTGTAATTTGGGTTTGTTATTTAGGAGTTAATTTTTTAGGTAAAGGGCTACATAGTTACGGTTGGTTATCTTAGAAATAAGCTTATTTTTCAATAAGCTTATTATATTTACTAAAGTTAGTTATTGATAACTAATATTAATAAGCTAACCCTAAACTTCGAGTAGTTTCAGCACCTAAATATACTCTCACGCTTAAAAAATCAGTAGGACATGCTGTTTCACATCTTTTACAACCAACACAGTCTTCGACACGGGGTGAAGATGCTATTTGGCCAGATTTACAGCCATCCCATGGAACCATTTCTAACACATCTGTAGGACATGCTCTAACACATTGTGTGCAACCGATACATGTATCATAGATCTTAACTGTATGCGACATAAATTAAAAATTATAATATAGTTTATTTAAATTATATTATAATTTTTAATTTATTAGAAGTAATTTCAAATTTGACTAGCTTTTATTTATGATTCGTTTTATAATTAAAGATAACAAGTAAACTACTTGGGAAGAATTAAAATTATAAAAATGTTATTATGACAGCAACTTTAGAAAGACGCGAAGGCGTTTCATTATGGGAGCGCTTCTGCGCTTGGATTACAAGTACTGAAAACCGTTTATACATCGGTTGGTTCGGTTGTTTAATGTTCCCTACATTATTAACAGCTACTTCTTGTTACATCATCGCATTCATCGCAGCTCCTCCAGTAGATATCGACGGTATCCGTGAGCCAGTAGCAGGTTCTTTATTATACGGTAACAACATCATCAGTGGTGCAGTTAT
>Ga0209092_10000382_pt1 | contig 43090 bp, 36 predicted proteins | sample FraStrMetagenome_FD_187446 | JGI IMG/M metagenome (GOLD analysis project Ga0209092, IMG submission 187446) | Marine eukaryotic phytoplankton communities from Arctic Ocean - Fram Strait ARC3M Metagenome (SPAdes) (version 2) | ecosystem: Environmental > Aquatic > Marine > Oceanic | place: Fram...
TTATCATTCCTGTAGGGAACACCCATATTTTATTTTGTTTTGAAAACCAAACTGATAAAAAACCAAAAACAACTGCTATAATTTCAAGGACAATATCTATTGTTTCGTAGGTAGCATATTGTTCAAATAAAAAATTAAAACCTTGATTCATCAATTTTTATTTTTAATGAGTGCATAGGCACAAGTGAAGTCCTCAAATTCACTAAACCGAACATGATAGTACTCTTTTTTGTTATTAAAATCTGCAATTGCAGTTGTTTCGTTTTGATCTAACCCAAAATCTTCAACATGAATATGATTAAGAAATGATAACCCTACCCTGTTAAAACTTTTATATAAAGATTCCTTAGCGCACCAAATGGCAGTTAATTTTCTTATTTTGGAGGTTAAAGATAATTTATCGAAATTCTTTACAGAATTAAATTTATGTGCAATTCGAAGTATTTTATCTCTCTTTTTTTCCACATCGATGCCTACTTTAATATCGCTTAGTATAATGGCAGAAAAAATGAAAGAATGAGTGATTGAAATGTGTAACCCATCTTTCAAGTGAGGTTTCCCATTGGTATCATAATATAAATCATAATCTGTAAATCCTTCTAAAGCTAATAAATGACGAATGCTTAAGAATCCTTTTTGGTGGAGGATACTTTTCATACTGTTAAGTCGTCCTGTATTTTTAGCAGTTAATTCTATGTTTTTTAAAAGAGTATCGAAAGACTCTTCTATCTTCCAGATGAGCACCTTAGTTGCAGAATTAACTGTTATAGTTTTGTAAAGAGGCATTAGATTTTAAAGTATATGTTGTATTTTTGCAACTCGAAAAAACTAATTTTTTCAACTTTAAAACAAATATAATAACAAGTTTCCCACTTTAGTGGGAATAAAATACATTTTTATGTCTACCAATACAATGCCATACGTTGCCCACAAAGTAAAAGATATTTCTTTAGCAAATTGGGGGAGAAAAGAAATTGAATTAGCAGAAGCAGAAATGCCTGGTTTAATGTCTTTAAGAGAAGAATACAAGAATCAACAACCTCTGAAAGGAGCGAGAATAGCTGGTTGCCTACATATGACCATACAAACTGCTGTTTTAATCGAAACTTTGAAAGCACTTGGAGCAGAAGTTACTTGGAGTTCTTGTAATATTTTTTCTACTCAAGACCAAGCTGCCGCTGCTATTGCAGATGCAGGAATTGCAGTTTACGCTTGGAAAGGTATGACGGAAGAAGAATTTGATTGGTGTATTGAACAAACCTTATTTTTTGGTGAAGATCGCAAACCTTTAAATATGATTTTAGATGACGGTGGTGATTTAACCAATATGGTTCTAGACCGATATCCAGAATTAGTAGATGGCATTAATGGTTTGAGTGAAGAAACTACAACAGGAGTTCATCGATTGTACGATCGCATGAAAGAAGGCTCTTTACCGATGCCAGCTATTAATGTAAACGACAGTGTCACAAAATCAAAATTTGATAATAAATACGGGTGTCGTGAAAGTGCTGTAGACGCAATACGACGTGCTACCGACGTAATGCTCGCTGGAAAAAGAATCGTTGTTTGTGGTTATGGTGATGTTGGAAAAGGCACCGCCGCGTCATTTAGAGGAGCTGGCAGTATTGTAACAGTTACAGAAATTGATCCAATTTGTGCTTTGCAAGCAGCAATGGACGGTTTTGAGGTGAAAAAATTAGAAACGGTAATTGGTAAAGCGGATGTTATTATCACAACCACTGGCAATAAAGATATTGTTCAAGGACCACATTTTGAAGCCATGAAGGATAAAACCATCGTGTGTAATATTGGACATTTCGATAATGAAATTGACGTAGCTTGGTTAAATGAAAATCATGCGAAGGTCGAAATAAAACCTCAAGTTGATAAATATGTTGTTAACGGAAAGGATATCATTCTCTTAGCAGAAGGGCGCCTAGTAAATCTTGGTTGTGCAACAGGACACCCAAGTTTCGTAATGAGTAACTCGTTCACCAACCAAACACTTGCTCAAATTGAACTTTGGACCAATATTGAAAAATATGAAAACAAAGTTTATATGTTACCAAAGCATTTGGATGAAAAAGTTGCAAAATTACATCTAGAAAAGATTGGGATAGAATTAACGGAACTCCGAAAAGATCAAGCTGACTATATAGGCGTAAAAGTTCAAGGACCTTTCAAACCAGAATATTACAGGTATTAAATTTGTCTGAAACTTAACAGAAAAGTAAAGTCCCTTCCAACTATGAAGGGATTTTTTATTTATTTAAGTTGATGATCTAAGTAACCAAAAATAAAGCTACTTCCTCTTTCTAAAAAGATAACTCATCCAAATAGGATTATTGGGTTCTGTAATTGCTTTTCGATCTACAAACTCCCAATTATTAAAGTTCATATAATTTAATAGTGTGGAGGTTTCTTTAAGAGCTTCAATTTCTTTAATTGTAATTAATTTTCCTATTAATGAAGGTTGTTCTTCTATTTTAATACGTTTTATTTTTCCGCTATTATTCATTTTTTGAATAACTATAATTTCAAGATAGTCGTATTTAACTAAATCTTGAGCCTGGGTTAGTACCATTGAAAATAGCACTATTAATAAGGTGATAACATGTGATTTTTTCATGACCAAATTCTTTTATTAATTTTTAATTACAATTTTTGTAAATTTCGCATCCATAGTATTGAATTTCGCAAAATATATTCCTTTAGCTAGTTTGCTAAAATCAAACTCACTTATTCCAATATTTACCATTTCTTTGAGAATTTTTTTACCATTCATATTATAAAATTCTATGGTCAAACTTTTGTCAGCTTTATTTTTTATTATCAATTTATCGAGAACTGGATTGGGATATAAAGTAATTTTAGAGCTAAGTGAATTATCAATTATATTTAAATTACAATCGTTAATTAATATAGGTAATTCAACTCCTGGATTCACAATATATTCAGGACATTCTGCGGGAGCACCCTCCACAAAATAAACTCCAGACTCCTCTATATCTGTCAATGTTATAGATGGTCCATTTTCTCCTGCTATTGGTGTACCATCTTTATACCATTGAATACTGGTATTGTAGGGCATTCCTATGGTAAAGGTTATAGAATCGCCCAAACAAACATTAAAAAGGTCATCTTCAAAGATATAATTCCCGGAGCTTTCGACTACCATTGGTGAAAACACCCAAGAATCAATTAAAACTTCTGGCGATGTTTCAGAACAACCATTCAATGCAGTAGCTACATTAAAATAATATAAATCATCTATTCCCTGAGAAATATCTAAAAATTGAGAGGTCTCCCCTGGAATAATTTCCCAATTTGTTCCACTAAAACTTTTTTTATACCATTGATACGAGTCGTATTCTTGTGTAAATATCTGAGTTACTTCAGAAGGGCATAAAATAAAATTACCCTCTGTTTCGATAGTAGGGGAATGATCACACTGAGCAGATATAAAACTAAAATAAAAAAATCCTAAAAAAACACAAGTAAGCCTCATAAATAAATTTTTAATATTTAAAAGTACAATTTTTTTGTGTTTTGTTCGTAACAAAGAAATTGGCACAAAAAAACCTCCAATTGTAGTTGGAGGTTTTTTTAACTATATGTCTTATTTCTTAAGCCTCGAAAGGTACTATCGAAACATATGATTTGTTATCTCTCTTTTTAGTGAATTTAACAAGCCCATCTACTTTTGCATGCAGGGTATGATCTTTTCCACCGTATACATTTTCACCAGGAAAGTGTGTATTTCCTCTTTGTCTTACAATGATATTGCCTGCAATTGCAGCTTGTCCACCAAAAATCTTTACACCTAATCGTTTCGATTCTGATTCTCTACCATTCTTCGAACTACCTACTCCTTTTTTATGTGCCATTTTCTTTTAAATTTAAAAATTAAAAATTAACTTAAAGCAGCTATTAAATCAGCTTTCTTCATTGAAGTATATCCTTTAACACCCTTTTCTTTGGCGACTGCTTTTAATTGAGCGACCGTCATTGATGAGATATCTGCAGATGAACTTTTTTCTTTCTTGGGAGCTTCTTTTTTAGCTTTAGCAGCTGGTTTTACTGCTTCCTTAGGCGCAGCTTTTTCAACTTTCGATGCGGTTGGCTTTGCTTCTTTTTTTACAGTAGCTTTTTTAGCTCCAGAACCAACAATACTTTCAATTACAATCTCAGTAAGTGCCTGTCTGTGTCCATTTTTTACTCTGTATCCTTTTCTTCTTTTTTTCTTGAATACAATAACTTTATCACCTTTAAGATGCTTTATGACTTTTGCTCCAACTTGAGCTCCGTCGATAGCCGGGGCGCCAACAGTAACTTTGTCACCATCGCTTAACATTAGCACGTTGTCAAAAGAAACTTTTTTCCCTTCTTCAGTGGCTAAACGATGTACAAAGACTTTTTGATCTTTTGCAACTTTAAATTGCTGCCCTGCTATTTCTACAATTGCGAACATAGCGTTTCGTTTTAATTTAAATTATTAATAGTTCTGCCCTTTTAAAGGCGGGTGCAAATATAGTACTTAAAACGATAATTGCAAACGCTTTATTTAATTAATTTTAAGACTAAAGCCCCCTTAGCGTTTAGAGTTTGCTAAATAAACTCCTCCTAATATTATTAATGTTGCAATTCCTTGCCAAAAACTAAAAACTTCGTTGTCCAAAAGTCCCCAAAAGACCGCTACAATAGGCATTATATAGGTAACTGATGAGGCAAAAACGGGTGTTGAAATCTGTACCAAATTATTGAATAATACTTTTGCTATGGCAGTGCCAAACAAAGACAATAAAAAAACATAGAAAATCGAGATAGAAAAATTGGGCCCCTGTAATACCTGTTGTGTGAAAAAGCCCGAATAGATTAAAACTAAAAATGCTGGGACAATTATTACTATAAAATTTCCAACCGCAATCGAAAGTGGTGGTATATTTTGCAGATGTCTCTTAATGATATTAATGTTAAAAGCATACATTACCGTTGCAATGATCACTAAAAAAGCATACCAATAATTTTGATTAGGATTAATAGCGGCACCATTTGAGATTAATAAAATAGCCCCGGTAAAACCAATTAAAACACCAATAATTTGTCTTTTTGTAGAGATGATATTAAATGCTAAAAATCCAAATAAAATAGTATTTATAGGAACTATTGAATTTAATATCGATGCTATTGCACTGTCAATTTCAGTTTCCGCGTAGGCGAATAGGAAAGCAGGAAAAAAAGTTCCTAAAAAACCAGACATAACAATCCATTTAATAGCGTTTTTTGACAAGTTTTTTAAACTATTAAAACCAGCAATAAATAAAATAAACCCAGTAATTATAATTCGTAACGAGCCTAATTGCATTGGACTTAAACCGATTAAACTTTTTTTAATGAGTATGAACGAACTACCCCAAATAAGAGCTAAAAGGAATAAAAAAATCCATTTTTTATTTTCTTCAATCATAATTTAAAAACTGATATGCAAAAATGTGATATTAAATCGTAATAGCCCTAAACAATCATTACTTTTGTAACATAACATTATAATGAATACTTATGAAAAATTTCAAATTAACCTTAGTAATTTTATTAATCTGTGTTGCTGTTTGGTCTTGTAAAAATGAAACTGAACCAGAAATAAAAATTATTAAAACAAGTGAGTCATTAGCTAACGCCAAAATGGACAATGATAAAATTCTAGCTAAAGCTGAATTTAATATTGAAGGTATGACCTGTGCAATTGGATGTGCCAAAACAATAGAAAAAAAACTCGCAAAAATGGACGGTGTAAAGTCTGCAAAAGTTGATTTTGAAAAAAAATTAGCTCAGGTAGAATATGATGAATCGATTGTCAATACAGTTTCCTTGGAAAACACGGTAACTAAAGCAAGTGACTCTTATTCGGTAAATGACATGAAAACAGTCGATTTTTTTAGCAATGAAACTATTAATAACGGGAATGCCTTAAAAAAAGAATCTTGTAAAAAAGGATGTGAAAAAGATTGTTGCGCCACTAAAGGGAAGGAGTCTTAGATTCGTACAGGCTAATTATTCCATCTTAAGGTTTCCATTAAGACTCGCATATCATTTCTTAAATATACAACTGCAGGATAAATAGAATCAAAATTCGGTTTTGCCTCAAAATATAGAGCACCGTTCAAAAAGTGTTTTATACTGTCTGTTGTGTAAAACTCTGCTTGAGTTGCAGCGTTTCCGTTGATCATATAAAACATACCAAAAACGTTTGCTTCTTGATTTATAAAAGGCTGCTCCGGTATACTTTCTGCTTTTACTACATGGTCATATGCTAACTTTTGGGCATCTTTTAATAGGGAGTCTATGTTATTACCCTTTACTTTTTGATAGGTTAAATATAGCGTAGCTTTCATATTTGGATAATATAAGTTTAAAGCATTATTTTTTTTAGAAACTAATTTCGCAAGTTTATTTTTTTGAAATTGGTAAGGGAAAACTCCTTTAATTTCTTCATAATTTGCTGTGGGATAATCCAATCTCAGTTGGGCTTTTGGTTTTACAACAACCTCGTCTTGACAAGAATAAAAAAATAAAAATACAACTGATAATAAGAAGATTCTCATATTAATTTTTGATTGAAACTTTAATTTGATTGATTCTTTTATTATCAAATCCCTCTACAGTAAAGGTATAATTATGAAATTTTATTACTTCACCTCTTTTTGGAAAACTTTTAGAAACCTCTAAAATAAATCCTGCTAGCGTTTCTGCATCTCCCTTCTGGTTATCAAACAATAGAGAGTCCTCAATTTTTAAAACTTTATAAAAATCCTTGATGGGTGTTTTACCTTCAAAAACAAAATTGTTTTCATCTAGTTTGGAAAATATAAGATCTTCATCATCAAACTCATCACTGATTTCTCCAACAATTTCCTCGATAATATCCTCGAGGGTAATTAGGCCACTTGTTCCTCCATATTCGTCAACAACAATAGCCATATGCATATGCATTTCTTTAAATTCATTCAGTAAATCGTCAAGTTTTTTATTTTCTGGCACAAAATAAGGCTTGCGTATCAGTTTATTCCAGTCGAGCTCTTTTTGATCGATAAATGGCATTAAATCTTTAACGTATAGAATACCACTAATCGTATCTATATTATCTTTAAAAACAGGGATTCTAGAATATCCATTAGCAATAATATCTGGCATGATAACTTCGTATAACGTAGTTTCTTCTAATGCAAAAATATCCATTCTAGGCTTCATAACTTGTTTAGTGTCTGTATTCCCGAAAGTTACAATGCCTTGTAAAATTTTATGATCTTCGTTAAGTTTATCTTCATCAGAAGTAAGCTCCAGAGCTTGAGATAATTGATCGACACTTATATTGGATTTTTGATTTCTAAATTTTTCTTCAATAAACTGAATCCCTGATTGCATAGGTCTGCTAATCGGAGATAAAATAGTATCTAAAAAATTTAATGGCAATGCCATAAAAGAAGAAAACTGAATACTCTTCCTACTTGCATATACTTTAGGTAAAATTTCGCCAAATAATAAAATTATAAAGGTGACTATACCTACTTCCAATAAAAATCTGAGATTAATTCCATAATAACTTTTTGTGACACCAGAAAAAACCTGGTCACCTAAAGATGCGAATAATAACACAATAGCAATATTTATAAAGTTATTAGCAACTAAAATAGTCGCCAATAACTTTTTAGGCTTTGATAATAATTTTTTAACGATTGTCAAGTTAGCTGACAGTTCTTTATCTGATGATTCGTCTTCAAAATCGGTTGCTGTCAAGGAAAAAAAAGAAATTTCAGCACCTGAAATTAACGCAGAACAAATCAATAATATGATTATAATAATAATGCTTATTATTAATTCACTGTTTATTGATGTGACGAGAAGTAAACTAGGAGGTTCGGTATCCAAAATTAAATAAATTGATATTAAAAAGGTTCCGTTCCCGGATTAGCCTCAGAATTATTTCCACTGTCTCCTTTTGGACTTAAAAAAGTAAACTCGGTACAATGAACCTCAGTATTATAACGATCTTTTCCCTCTTCATCTTGCCATTTTCTTGTTTTTAAACGACCTTCAATGTATACCATATCTCCTTTTTTTAGATACTTTTCACAAATCTCAGCTCCTTTATTTTTTACAACTACACTATGCCATTCAGTGTTAGTGATTTTTTCACCCGTTGCTTTATTGGTGTAGGATTCGTTGGTCGCTATTGGGAACCTTCCTATACTTCCTCCACCTTCGAAATAATGCATTTTTACATCATCTCCAGTGTGCCCAATTAGCATTACTTTATTTAGTGTACCACTCATAATTTATTTAGTATTTAAGTTGCGCAAAGTTATATTTTGTGAATTAAATATAACTATTTTTTTTGTTTTAATGCTGTTTCTTTTTTTTGAAAAAAGCATTTATAAAGGTATCGATTAAATTGGGTACTGGATACGAAAATATTTGAGGTACGAGGACAGCAGTATCAGAAATTATTGTTGATTCTGCTATCCAAAATCTTGCATAAATATGTCGGTGAGATAATTTATGAATTTTAATCTTTTCGTTATATAGAGCTAAAGAGCTAATTCCATACATAGCAGATAGTTCACTAAATTCATTCAATTTTAAAAGCTCATCCTTATTGATGTTTTGAGCTGACTCAATTAGCGGGAATTGATATAAATTTTCCCAAATCCCTTTACCAGTCCTTTTTTGGAATATTGTTTTACCGTCCTCTGTTAATATGACAATATAATTATAGTATACTTTTTTTATTTTTGTTTTTTTTAATTTAATAGGTAACCGAGCGATCATTCCTTTTTGTAAAGACACACAACTATTATTAAAAATACAGCTATTGCATTTAGGGTTTTGTGGTTTACACTGTCGGGCACCAAACTCCATAATGGCTTGATTATGGTCTCCTGGATTATTTTTGTCAATTAGAGTTTGAGCCATTTTTTTAAATTCTTTAATTCCTTGACTACTGTTAATAGGAGTTTCAATACCATAATATCTGGAGAGTACACGATATACATTTCCATCTACCACTGCTGAAGCTTCATTAAAACATATGGACGCTATTGCACTTGCCGTATAATCCCCTACACCCTTTAATTTAATTAAGTCTTGGTAAGAAGATGGAAATTCTCCGTTGAGCTCGTTGGCTATAAATTTTGCAGTGGAATAAAGGTTACGAGCTCGAGAATAATAGCCTAAACCTTGCCATAATTTGAGAACTTCTTCTTCCGTTGCATCCGCTAAATCTATTATTAGGGGATACTTGCTTACAAAGGCTTTGTAGTAAGGTAATCCTTGGTCAACTCTTGTTTGTTGAAGTATAATTTCTGAGAGCCAAACATGGTAAGGCAATTGAGTTCTTCGCCAAGGCAAATCTCTTTTATGAGTTAAGTACCACGATATGAGTTTTTTACTAAAAAATGAATTACTTTTTGACATACCGCAAAATTAGCCTTTATCTAATTAAATTTTAATGGTTTAGCATTTGATTTTTTGATTATAAAATTCATATATTTGCCCTCTTGAAAAAAGAAATTTTAATAAATAAATATAATACATAATGACGAAAGCAGATATCGTAGCTAAGATTTCAGAGAAACTAGGAATGGAAAAGGGAGATGTTCAAGCTACAGTTGAAACCTTTATGAAAGAAGTAAAAACTTCTTTAGAAGGTGGTGACAATGTTTACTTAAGAGGATTTGGAAGTTTTATCGTTAAGAAAAGAGCTGAAAAAACAGGAAGAAACATTTCAAAAAATACAACAATCAAAATCCCTGCACACAATATACCAGCATTCAAGCCTGCAAAAGTTTTTGTAGAAGGTGTAAAAACAAATGTGAAGGTAAAATAATAACCATCTCGTTGACTCGAGATAAATAAACAGATTACTATGCCAAGTGGTAAAAAAAGAAAAAGAGCAAAGATTTCTACTCATAAAAGAAAGAAAAGAAGTCGTGCTAATCGCCATAAAACGAAGAAATAATTTATTTCTGTAGTTTTAAAAAATCAAAAAAGTTCTTTGAAAATGAAATTAATTAACTCCATTTGATTAATTAATTTCGACGGGTTTTCTCACTTAGTGAGAAATCAAAAAAACCTGTGATAAAATATTGTTTAATCCATCTGTCATACAATGTATGATGGATAAAAATTAATGAAACGTGAACTACGAATTATTTATTAGATCCAGTTCGCAATCAGTTGATTTTGCCCTTTTAAAAGATGGAAAACTTATTGAATTACATAAAGAAGAAGATGACAACAAATTTTCGGTTGGTGACGTGTTTATCGCCAAAACTCGAAAAATTGTTCCGGGCTTAAATGCTTCATTCGTGAATGTTGGTTATGAAAAAGATGCTTTTTTGCATTATCATGACTTAGGTCCTAAAATCACTTCTCTTTTAAAATTCGTTAAGAGTGTAAGTACAGGTAAACTTAAAGATTATTCTTTAAAAAATTTCCCATTTGAAAAAGATATTGATAAAAACGGAGGTATAAATCATGTACTAAAGTCGAATCAATCAACATTGGTTCAGATTGTAAAAGAACCCATTTCAACAAAAGGTCCAAGAATTAGTTCGGAGCTGTCAATAGCAGGCCGATATATAGTACTGGTACCATTTTCCGATAGAGTTTCTATTTCACAAAAAATAGAATCTAAAGAAGAAAAAGATAGGTTAAAACGCTTGTTAATGAGTATTAAACCTAAAGGATTTGGAGTTATTATACGAACTGTAGCCCAGGGTAAAAAAGTAGCTGAACTGGATAGAGATTTACAAAATCTCATGGATCGCTGGAATGCGATGTGTAAAAAGTTACGAGGAGCACACCTTCCTTCAAAGGTGTTAAGTGAATTAGATAGAGGCGCGTCAATAATTAGAGACGTCTTTAACGATTCGTTTTCTTCAATTTATATAGACGACGAAACACTTTACTTACAAATTAAAGATTATGTGCAATCAATTGCACCAGACAAAGAGAATATTGTTAAGTTTTACGATTCTAAAACTCCCTTATTTGAAAAATATGGGATTGAACGTCAAATAAAAACAGCCTTTGGTAGAACTGTATCAGGAAGTAAGGGAACTTACCTAGTGATCGAACATACCGAAGCGTTGCATGTAATTGACGTAAATAGTGGTAACCGAAGTAATAAATCAAATAATCAAGAGGAAACCGCTTTAGAAGTAAACTTAATTGCTGCTAGCGAAGTAGCACGACAACTTAGGTTGCGTGATATGGGTGGTATTATTGTAATTGATTTTATAGATATGGCAGTTGCTGCCAATCGAAAAAAATTATTCGATCATATGCGTTCAGAAATGAATGATGATCGTGCTAAACACAAGATACTACCTCCTAGTAAATTTGGATTAATTCAAATAACTAGACAACGTGTACGACCTGAAATGAATATTAAGACTCGTGAAGAAAATCCTAATATTGGAGATACTTCTGAGATTGAAGCACCAATTGTATTGGTGAATAAAATGAACGATGAGCTTAAAACGCTTGTCAATAAAGACTATAAAAACATAACATTAAACACACATCCTTTTATAGCAGCCTTTTTAACTAAAGGATTTCCATCCGTGCGAACCAAGTGGTTTATGGAGCACAAAAAATGGGTGACAATACAACCAAGAGATGCTTACACATATCTAGAATATCACTTTGTTGACAAAAATGATACCAAGATAAAATAACCTGAAAAGAAACCTCCACTGTGAAAACTTTGGAGGTTTTTTTATGTCTTTTTTTAGCTAAATTTGTAAGAGCATTACTAAAATGAATTACCCAACTCAAAAAACATATACCCTTAAAGAAGCTCAAGCTAAACTTGAAAGCTATTGTGCGTACCAAGAACGTTGCCACAAAGAAGTAAATCAAAAATTGCGGGATATGAAAATGATTCCTGAGGCTATCGAAGTTATTAAACTTCATCTATTGAAACATAATTTTTTAAATGAAACTCGTTTCGCTCAAGCATTTGTACGAGGAAAGTTTAATCATAAAAAATGGGGTAAAATACGTATCAAAAGAGAACTCAACTACAGAGACATCTCTAAATATAATATAGCCCTTGGGCTAAAAGAAATTTGTGAGGAAAAATATCTTAACACTTTTAACGAGTTAGCAAAAAAACGTTTTGAACAACTAAGTTCTGAAACCAATCTTCAAAAAAAAAGAAAAAAGATTGCTGATTATTTATTATACCGGGGTTGGGAAAGTTTTTTAGTTTATGATAAAATAAGAGCCTTGGTTTAATATTTATTTAAATGTATAACTTAAACCAAATTCAAAATTACTTTTGGGCATGAATACATTATCTTTTTCGTAATACTCAGTATCAAACAAATTATTAATCAAGAAAAATAAGGAAATTGATTTTATTTCTGAAGCAATTCTAACATCTACAATATTGTAAGAGTTAGTTGGCCGCTCCACATACTTATAGGTAAGGCTCGGTTTTATGATTTTTGCAATTGTAAAATCGAAAACACCAGTAATATGATGTTTAATAGAGGTATTTAACAAATATCTTGAGGCAAAGACATTGGTGTCATAATAATCATCTTCCAGGAAAGTATAGCCCAGATTAATTCGTTGTGTGTTGTTTAAAATTGAAAAACTATAGGTTGTATTAATTTCAAACCCTGAAGTAGTTATTTTTCTTAAGTTTTGAGCAACAAACAAGGGACTCTCTTCCGTTTCTTTAATATAATCAATTAAGTCTTCCGCATCTCTTCTAAATATGGCACCACTGAGCTCTAATCTGTTATAAGTATATTTAAGTCCAAGCTCTTCGGCCAGTGCTTTTTCTGGTTTTAACTCAGTATTTCCAGCTAAAAAGTTTGGAATGCTGGTATACATTTCTGTAAAGGTAGGCACTCGGTACGAATAACCAATATTTCCATATATTTTAAAATTATTTGAAAATTTGTAACCTATATCTAGTCCTGGAAAAGCCTGAAAATCAAAATCTGAATAATAACTCAGTGAAACCCCGGGTGTTATATCTAATTGATTATTTATTAGTAAAAACCGGTGCTCCAAAAACAGGTTGATCGCTGTTCTACTTTGATCCCCGAGATTATTGCTTGATAAGGTTGTTTCTGAAAGATCCATGCCAATTCCTGTAACTCCAAAATTATTTTTAAAGGAAGAATTTACCTCTGCTGCTATTTTATTAGTGATGTTAAAATTTCTAGAAAAACTAGGTTCTTCTCTTTTTAATAAAAACATATCTTGGCCTCTTTTCCAAAACAACCTTGGTTTAAGAGTCCAATTGTTTTTTATTACAGAGGTAGAAATCCCAACTAAACTGGTTTGAGTTTCTTCATACTCATTATAATTGGGGCTATTGGTATAAAAATTATTCGCGCCAAATTTCCGATCAATAAAAGTAGCGATAATATCAACGGGTTGTTGGTTGGTAGAGATACTGCTCTTTAGAAAATAATTTAAGTTCTCATAATCCGTATTTTCTCTATATCCCTGACTTCCATTGTATTCAAAATTTACAAAATGGCTTGATTTTTCAAGTCTAGTAGCTGCGGTTGCACCTAATCTAAGTTTATCAAATGAGCCAGAACCAACATTCAATTTTAACTGCTCTGATACATTATTTTTTGTAACAATATTAATTGCACCCGTAAAAGCATTTTGACCAAAGACTCTTGCAGCAGGTCCTTTTATAATTTCAATTCGTTCAATATTCTCAAGAGGAATCATCATATTCATGGTATGGTGTCCTGTTTGAGGGTCTTCGGTTTTAAATCCATCAATAAGGATCAAGGTTTGATTAAATTGCCCGCCTCTTATATATAGATCGGATTGCATTCCATCGGTTCCTCTTCTGCGAATATCTATTCCAGAAATACTTTGTAATAAGTCGGCAACATTAGTTGCTGTACTTTGTTTAATAGTCTCAGAAGATATTACCGTAATCGTTCGTGAATTTTCTGAGAATGGCAAATCAATTCTAGTAGAGTTGATAATAACTTCATTTAGTTGTTCCTCGTTGCTTAACTCTTGTGAAAAAGAGCTTCCTCCAAGAAAAAAACTAACAATCAAAAATATAGGTAATCTTTTCATAGTTATTATTTAAATCGCGAAATTAAAATTATTTTATTTAAAATGATAATTACTTGTACCGAAAAGTATCCTATAAAAAAATCCTAAACTTAATGTTTAGGATCTCTTTATAATTCTTTTTGAAAGGCTTAATCGGCCAATACAATGACTTTGTTATCTTTCATTTCAATGGTACCACTCGATATTTCAAGTATCCAACAACCATCGTTATCTTTAGAAAATTTATCTTCAAATCCTTCTTGAAAGTTAGGAGTTCCTCTAAATTTAACTTTTCCGTTTTGCAAGGAAGAAACAATGGATGCATGATTGTTTAGCATCTGAAACTCCCCATTTACACCAGGAACTGTTACCGACTCTACTTCGCCACTTACTAAAGAGGCTTCAGGTGTTACAATTTCTAAATACATATCCCTTCTAGTTTAATAATTTAAGCTTCAGCTAACATTTTTTCTCCAGCTTCAATAGCTTCTTCTATAGTTCCCTTCAAGTTAAATGCAGCTTCTGGTAAATGGTCTAATTCACCGTCCATAATCATCGTAAAACCTTTAATGGTTTCTTTAATATCTACCAAACATCCTGGAATCCCAGTAAATTGTTCAGCAACATGGAAAGGTTGTGATAAAAATCGTTGTACTTTTCTTGCTCTGTATACCGATAATTTATCTTCTTCTGATAATTCCTCCATCCCTAAAATTGCGATGATGTCTTGTAATTCTTTATAGTGTTGCAACAACTCTTTTACACGTTGTGCACAATCGTAGTGCTCGTCACCTAAAATATCAGCTGTTAAAATTCTAGACGTTGAATCCAATGGGTCTACCGCTGGATAAATACCTAACTCTGCAATTTTACGAGACAATACCGTTGTCGCATCTAAATGGGCAAAAGTTGTTGCCGGTGCTGGATCGGTTAAATCATCCGCAGGAACATATACGGCTTGTACCGAAGTAATTGAACCTCTTTTAGTGGATGTAATTCGTTCTTGCATCGCTCCCATTTCGGTTGCTAGTGTAGGTTGGTAACCTACTGCTGATGGCATACGTCCGAGTAAAGCCGAAACTTCAGATCCTGCCTGTGTAAAACGGAAAATATTATCAACAAAGAAAAGAACATCTTTTCCTTGTCCCTCTCCAGCTCCATCACGGAAATATTCTGCAATAGTAAGTCCTGATAACGCAACACGTGCTCTGGCTCCAGGAGGTTCATTCATTTGACCAAATACAAAAGTAGCTTTTGACTCTTTCAAAGCTTCTTTGTCTACTTTCGTAAGATCCCAGCCACCTTCTTCCATAGAATGTAAAAAGTCGTCTCCGTATTTTATAATTCCAGATTCTAACATCTCTCTTAGTAAATCGTTCCCTTCACGAGTTCGTTCTCCTACACCCGCAAAAACAGAAAGTCCACCGTGTCCTTTTGCTATATTGTTAATTAATTCTTGAATAAGTACTGTTTTTCCAACACCTGCTCCGCCAAATAAACCAATTTTACCTCCTTTTGCATAAGGCTCAATTAAGTCGATTACTTTAATTCCTGTAAAAAGAACTTCGGTTGAAGTAGAAAGATCTTCAAATTTTGGTGCATCTCGGTGAATTGATAATCCATTTTCTCCTGACTTTGGTAAATCACCAATACCATCAATTGAATCTCCAATTACATTAAATAGACGTCCATAGATATCATCCCCAACAGGCATTTGTATGGGTGCTCCGGTAGCACTTGCTTCCACACCTCTACTCAGTCCATCAGTAGAATCCATAGAGATGGTCCTAACGGTGTTTTCACCTATGTGTGATTGAACTTCTAATACTAATAATTTTCCATTATTATTTACCTCAAGAGAATCGTAAATTTTTGGAAGTTCCGATCCATTAGTAAATTCAACATCTACAACGGGTCCGATAATTTGTGCAACTTTACCTGTAACTTTTGACATTATTAACTGTTTATTTTTTAGTACTGTTAGGGTTAAAAATATCCCTTTTTTAAACGGGGCAAAGATAGTTTTTTAAATTGAAAAAAAACAAATCAAAAACTAATTTTTTATTCTATAAGGGTCCTCAACTAAAGATACTTTTTCAGTTTGCTCAATCTATAATTAAACTTTAATTTTTTGCAAAAAAAAATCGAAGCAAAAGCTTCGATTTTTTATATATTATTTTCTAATTAAAGACTACTTGAATATAAAGGTTCGTAATCAGCTGCTTTCAGCATTGAGCCTGATGCTCCAAAATTGGAACCGTACGTAGAATCTATAGCCTCTAAAAATTTATTAGCCATATAAGCATAACCTCTTGCAGTTAAATGAACTCCATCAAGACCTACTAAGCCTCCAAATATTAAATCTGTCGTCATATTAAACTCATCAAACATTGCACCACTAGTTGCTGCCTCCGATAAAATTACTCGTAAATCTGCAAAAGCAAGACCATTAGCTTCAGCAAGAGACTGAACAGTTACAGCGTAAGCATCCGTTGCTACAATACTAGCTTGAGTTTCTGTACCGGTTAATACCCACTGATCTGATAATGGAACTGAAACCCCATTAATTAAAGTTGGATTGTTATCAACCAGCGTACCAATAAATGACAATGAAGGTAAAACCATTAAATCATCTGGTGTAGCTTGTCTGTATGATGGTAATCCTAAAGCACTAAGGTCCGTTAAATCTTCATCAACAAGTGTAACAGCGTTTTGTCCTGCTGCAAAAACAATCGTTCTCGCTGCTATTTCCTCTGATGTCAACAAACCAAGAGAACCCGCTAATTGCAATCCTCCGTTATACTCTGCAAATCCACCATTTAAAAGACCTGCTGTTGCTGCATCTAAAGGCACTGCATTGTAAGGTACTGTTGTAAAATAGGGTAAATCCGTAACATAAGGAACATTCGATAGTACTCCTTGTGCACCATTTGCAGTTAAAGCTGTAACCATTGCAGTTGCTGCATTTGCAAATACATTCGGATCTGTAATATCTGAACCACCATAAGTAGATGGGTCAAAGTTTCCTGTTTGATCTACTCCAGAGCCTCCTGAGGTTGCATAACCTAATACATCATTTCCTCCCATAACTGATATCGTAAAAAAGGTAGGATTTTGAGAGACAGCATCTTCCAATACCGTTGCATTTGGACTCGAGGCCATTCTAGCAAAATACGGATTTGCCTGCCCTAAAGGTACTCCTGCAAGATTTCCGTAACCAGGTGCTAAAAAATGAAAACTTTTCGCTCCTCCTACACCCATATTATTAAATGGACCTGTTAATAACTCAGAAACTTCTGTGGATGGAGTTCCGTCTAAAACACTTAAACCGGCACCATCAAAGTAAAGCCTTGGACCAGCAATCTGAACTCCTCCTAAAAGAAGCCCTCCTACATTATCATTTACCAGAGGTTGTCTAAACTCACCTCCTCCAGCGTTTGCAAAAGCACTTGCTAAAGAATTTGGAAATGAATTGTTTTGACTTTCACGAAACAATGTTCCATCTGAAACTCCTGCAGAAAATGAAGCTCCAATGGCTACATAATTTGAAAAATCTGCAGAACCATTTGTTAAAGCTACTTCTGACTCTACTGGAATATCAAATTCAAGTTCAGAACAAGATACTAGTAGAGTAGCTGCTAGTGCAACTACTCCTATACTTTTATATATATTTAATATTTTCATATTCTAATTATTTTAGTTGTTAATCGTTAATGAAATATAATATTGCGAACCAATATTACCAGTACCTACGGCACTTTGATATTCCTGACCACCTAAATTAGTTGCTCCTGCTTTTATCACGGATTTTATGGATGGGATTGCATAATTTATTTGTGCATCTACCACAAAGATTTCAGGCATTAAAGCATTGGCAATACTAGATTCCCAAAGATATTCTCCTTTGTAACGTCCATCTACATTAAATCCAAAGTTTTTAAACAATTTTGGATTCCCTAGAGAAACTTTCACTTGGTGTTCTGGAGTATTAAATCCTGCACTAAAATCAGGGTTTGATGATTGATCAAAATCAAACTTAGCATAAGTATAATTAGCTCCAAAAACAAAATCTTCAGCAAATTTAAAGCTTCCTCCAATTACGGCTCCGTAAGAAGAAATTTCAGCTGTTGAATTGGTGTACAATTGCATCGCTTTATAAGTTCCGTTAACAATATCTCCGATTCCGGAACCATCTAATACATTCCCGTTTTCAGGTGTAATTACAATTTGGTTATTAATGAAACCATCGTAACTGTTATAATAAACATTTGCATCTAAACTAACAGGTCCTACTTTCCCTCGATAACCGAAATCTATTGAAGTTACTTTTTCTTGCTCCACTAGCGGAGTAACAGCAGCTTCTAATAAGGTTGGATCCCCTGTTGCGGCAAATAATTCTACCGAAGATCTAGTGTACGAATTAAAATAAGCATCTCGTCCAGTTAAATCTGTACCTGGCAATCTTCGGTCTAGGTTAGCAGGAGCAGAACCAACTAAAATAGCTCTTCCCACATCAAATCCTATAAACAAGGACTGCGTATCTGGGTTTCTAAATCCTGTCTGATAAGAAGCTCTTAAATTATGTTGCTTTTTATCTCCCGCAGAATAGGTAAGCGATACTCTTGGAGAAATACTTGCGTCGAAAAATTCATTTTTATCCATACGTATAGAAGCGGTTAACTTCATTCGTTCTTCCGATGTAAACTTTTTTGAAGCTTGTGCATAAGCACCATATTGGCTATAATTAATTGGACCATCATAATCTGTAAAAATAGTTCCACCAGAATTTAACGAATATTGTCTATAATCACCACCTACTTGTAGGTCTAAAACATTATTTAAAAGTCTGCTGAAATTATAATTTCCTTCTCCAACAGTTACTTGTGTATTGTCGACAAATTTTGAACCCGTATTTACATCTGGATCACTAATTACCTGATTGTAAAGTTGATCGAACTCTGCAGTTCCAGGCTGTAAAGTATAAGCATCATCTGCTACAATTCTAGCTCCAGCATGGGCTTGTCCGTCGGCAGCACCTCCTAATACAGCTTGCAAATAAGCTCCCGCGTAGGTTCCAAACCATTCTTCAGCCTGGTACTTATTCATATTAATTCCTGTAAAACGCATATCATAGGAGTTCCCTGCAGTTTCACTAATGTTATAACCTCTAATGAAAAAGTCTTTATTTCTTAATTCAATTTTGTGAGATTGCATTAAAAAGTTATCTAATTGATATCTGTTGGCACCTTGATAGATGGTTCTACCCCATCCAAATTTAGAGTTCCACTCAATTTCAAAGTCTCCACCTGTTGGTCGGTAGTGAAAAGAAATATCAGCTTTTCCATTACCGGCATCGTAGTCGGTAACATCTTGTTCTCTATAACCTGTTCTAGAAACGTCAACAGCAGGAAGTAGTGCACTAGAGCCTGCAGGAATTAATCCTTGTGCTTCTAGCGATAAACCAACTTCATTCAGGTTAGTTCCTAGTGCGCCTAAACTTACCTCATCACCATATATATTCAAGGCATCGTGCGAAGGTTGATTTGTAAAAGGAACTACTTCATCTGGTAAACCAGCACCTCTATATACATATTGGTTGGTATCTGTTGCGTACCACTCGGTACCTTGCATATAAGAGAACGAAGCTTTTGCAGCAAACTTATCGCTAAATTTGTAAGCAGTTCTTATACCGAAATCATAAAAGTTATTATCTCCAGCTGCTTGCTGAGAAGTAATACCGTTTTTTACATAAACGCTAACACCTTGATCATCAAACGGGCTTTTACTTGTCATAAATAAAATTCCGTTGAATGCATTGGCACCATAAAGCGCTGAAGATGCTCCAGGAAGTAATTCTACACTTTTTACATCCAGCTCGTTCATTCCTAAGAAATTTCCAACTGCAAAGTTAAGTGCTGGTGACGCATTGTCCATTCCATCAACTAACTGTACAAAACGAGTATTTGCAAAAGTTGCAAAACCTCTCGTATTTACCGAGTTAAATGTTAAACTTCCTTTGTTAAGATCAACTCCCTTTAGATTTTCTAAACTTGAATAAAAGTTAGGAGCAGATGCTTTTTTAATATCTCTAGTATCAATCCTTTCGATTGTTACCGGTGACTCTCTTACACTTTCAGGAGTTCTAGAAGCAGAAACAACTACTTCATCTAAGGCATCACCCTCATTTAAAGTAATGGTTAACATTTGGTCATTAGCAGTCACCTCTTGGGTAACAGCCTGATAACCGATACTACTAATTTGAATTGTAAAAGGGGGATTTTGGTCTACTGTAAGTGTAAAGTTTCCATCATAATCCGATGAAGTTCCAAGAGCGGCATCGACAACTACGATATTTGCCCCTAAAATAGGATTTTGAGATTGATCTACAACATTTCCAGTAACGGTTGTTTGTGAAAAAGCTATCACACTGAAACACAAACAAAAAAACGTAATAATAGTTTTCATATGTATATTTTGAATTGATTTAATTCCGAAATATACATAAATTTAACTTTATTTTATGGTTTTGCGCCTACATTATCATATAATACACGCCGAAGAATACCTACGAAGTTTCATTTTTATTTTTTTATGATGCTGTTAATAGTAACAATTAGAGGTCGTTAAAGTTGTAAAGTTCACAAATGAACGAAAGATAATTAACTTATTTTGTAGTCATAAAACCTTTTGTCGTCTTGTTTTCTGACTCTTTCAATTTTTACATTCCCTTTTTCGTTTAGCTGATTTACCAACGAACTTCTTCTTGTTTTTATAGTTTCATAGGAATAGTGAGAAATACTTAAAATCGTATCTAAATTATTTTTTGATATCGTAGACGCTTTCAGTTTTATTAATTTTGTTTCAATCTCTTGAAGTTCTTGTAATGAAGAATTTGATTCTATATAATTCCTTTTTCTATATCTAAAAAATAAAAAAACTATACCTATAGATATCGGTAATAGGATATAAATATAAGGATCGAATTTATTGACTTGTGATTGGTATTGTTGGATAAAATTATCTTTACGAATAGTTGTCGCTGAATTAATTTCAAATGATTTTAGTGTACCATTCTGATTTCTAAAATAAATAGAAGATTCTTTTATGTAAAGGTAGGAAAAGCCATTAACACATTCAAAAGAATCTAATTGGGAGTTTCGGTATAAAATCCCTAAAGTTTTGTCAAAAAGTCTATATTCACAGCTTCCGTCAGGTTTATAGTAACCATGTAAAGTGTATAAATCAGAATCATATATATAATTTCCTTTATAAAAACCGAACCCTTGATCACCTGATACATTAATCGAAGGAGCTTCAAACTCGTGTTTTTTAGTAAATTGAAAATTTTCTAAATCAATCTCTCCGAAAGAGAATTTATAAGATTCATCTTTATAATTATTTTCAGATTCAGAATAATGGCTCAAAAGCACCATCAGTTTATTTCCTATTTTCCAGGAATTAAATATTTTATTAGCGTTTTGGGGATAATTTTTTAGATCTACCTCCAGCCAACCTTTTAAAGATAAATCAAAATAAATTAATCCTGGAAATGAATTAAACAATCCTTGACCTCCATAGCTGTAGACAATTTCATCGTGAATAAATAACAACCTGTTAAAGTTATGACCTTTATAAACACTGTTTGAAATTTTAGAAACTTTAGGGGTCTCACCAAGCTGTATTTCAAATAAATGTAGCGTTCCATTAGGGTTATAATAAAGAGTAGAATCATTTTTAAAAACAATACTACTGAAGAAATCAGATTTAAAAAGTAAGGAAGCTTCATCCAATCCAAATAATCTAATTTGTTCGTGGATTTTTAAGGTATCAATGACTTTCGGACTCTGAGAAACTCCTTTAAAAAAAAGGGAAGAAAAAAAGAAGCATAAAATTATTTTCTTGGAAATCATATTTAAATATACAAAAATTAAATAGGTGTATCTAGGTGTATACGCTTTATTTACCTAAATTATCAGGTAGTTAGTAAAATAATATCATAATTTTAATTTGTATTAAAATTAAACCATGAAGGAAAAAAAAAAAATGAAGGAAAAAAAATTGTATAATCAAAGTTATTTAAAAAAATCTAAAAACGAAATAAACGATTTTTATTCAGAATGGGAGAGATTTCAGAAAATCAGAAAAACAGTCTGTTAGTTTTTCCTTTATAAATCAAATTAAAAAATCTTATCATTAATAAAAAAAATATAAAAATGAAATTATTTAGAATAACCTTACTCATATGTCTAATATCAACTATTATGATTAATCTTCAATCTTGCGGAGAAAACTATGAAAAAATTACAAAATCTTTGATAAAATTTGACAGTGAATCACAAAGTTACACCTATTTAGATGAGCCATTTACAGGTATAGGTTTTGAAACAAGAAGAGGAGGTGAACGAGTTCGTTTTCATTATTATGAAGAAGGCATATATATAAAAAGAGAAAAAGGAATTTCGAGAAAAAGGGATAATAATATTGATATAATTCTAGAGATTAACTACTATGATATTGATAAGGTAGGTGATCTTAAAACTGAGACTTTCTATGATAATGGAAATAAACGATCAAGGCATGTTATTATAGAAATTTTAGGGGAAGAAAATAATACATTAAATTTTCTAGAGGAGGAAACTCGTTACGATAAGGAGGGAAATGAAAAATATAAAGAAACAAATAAGGATTACATTTTTTTAAAATGATGTAAATTCTTAAGTAAATTTCCTTATTTACTTAATTATCATTCGTAATTTCATTAAAATATTCATAAATGTGATGTCGTGACAATGTTATCAAGATGTAGTCAGATGTCGTAGGGATTGTCGTAGGGATGTTAATTTAGAAGAAAGTTGATTTTTGAAATTGTAATTTCTGAATGAAACACAAATGAGGTATCCACCCACCATAAATTGGAGTACTACCAAAATCTCATAAATAAAAAAAGACAGAATAAAACTTACTTTTTGAACTACTCTACTGTAACAGCTTTCGCTAAGTTTCTAGGCTGATCAACATTTCTACCTAACATTAACGCTATATGATATGATAGTAACTGTAAAGGAATTGTAGTTACCAATGGTGAAAGGGTTTCAGGTGTATTAGGAACTTCCATAATATAATCTGCCAGCTCTTTTACAACAGTGTCACCTTCAGTAACTACCGCAATAATCTTTCCTTTTCTGGACTTAATTTCTTGAATATTACTTACTACTTTATCGTAATGGTTACTGTTTACAGCTATTACTACAATAGGCATTTGCTCGTCTATAAGAGCAATAGGACCATGTTTCATCTCTGCAGCTGGATAACCTTCTGCATGTATGTAAGATATTTCTTTTAATTTTAGAGCGCCTTCTAATGCTACAGGGAAATTATAACCTCTACCTAAATATAAAAAGTTAGTTGCATCTTTAAATAGTTTAGCAATATCTTCTATGTCCTTGTTTTTTTGCAAGGCCATCTCCACATTTGAGGGTATTAATTCTAACTCTCTTAAATGCAATCGATAATTACTTTGAGAAATTGTGCCTTTTACTTTTGCTAATTTTAAAGCAATCATCGTTAGCACCGTTATTTGAGTCGTAAATGCTTTGGTAGATGCCACTCCAATTTCTGGACCGGCGTGAGTATAAGTTCCACTATCAGTTGCTCTTGATATGGTTGACCCTACTACATTACATATTCCATAAACAAAAGCTCCTTTTTCTTTTGCGAGTTTAATTGCAGCAAGTGTATCGGCAGTTTCGCCACTTTGAGAAATTGCAATAACTACATCTTTATCTGTAATAACAGGATTTCTGTATCGAAATTCTGAAGCATATTCGACCTCCACTGGGATTCTCGCCCAATCTTCAAAAATATATTCTGCAACCAATCCAGCATGCCATGAAGTGCCACAAGCTACAATTATAATTCTGTTCGCATTGGTAAATTTTTCGATATGATTTTCAAGACCTCCTAATTTTATAATTCCCTTGTCTGCAAGTAATCTTCCTCTATAAGTGTCTTTAATTACAGAAGGTTGTTCGTATATTTCCTTTAACATAAAGTAATCGTAACCTCCTTTTTCGATTTGCTCCAGATTTAATTTTAATTTTTGAATGTATGGTGCTACGCTACTATCATCTTTAACTTTTCTAATGTTAACATCTTTACCTAAACGAATAATTGCCATTTCTTCATCCTCAAGATAAATCGCATTTTTTGTGAACTCTATAAAAGGAGTGGCATCACTAGCAACAAAAAACTCATCTTCTCCAATTCCAATCGCCAGGGGACTTCCTAGTTTAGCAACGACAATTTCGTCTGGTTTATTCTTGTCAAATAAAGCGATTGCATAAGCGCCAACCACTTCGTTTAAGGCAATCTGTACAGCTTGCCCTAATTTAACCTTTTGATTTATTTTTATGTCTTCAATAAGATTTACCAGTACTTCCGTGTCGGTATCGGAATAAAAGGTGTATCCTCTATTGATTAATTCTTTTTTAATAGAAGCGTAATTTTCAATAATTCCATTATGGATAATTACTAAATCACCGCTGTTCGAATAATGAGGATGGGAGTTAATGTCGTTTGGCACTCCATGAGTTGCCCAACGAGTATGACCAATACCTATTTTGCCTTTCGTTGCCATTTGGCTAGAAAACTTTTCCTCTAAATCTGCAACTTTACCTTTTGTTTTACACAATTGAATTTTTGTGCCGTCATACAATGCAATTCCAGCGCTGTCGTAGCCTCTGTATTCCAATCGTTTTAATCCGTTAAGTACAATGGGATACGCATCTCTATTTCCAATATAGCCAACAATTCCACACATAAATTTTATTAATTAGGTTCCGTATAATAAATCTCTAAGACGAGTTTTTTATCTTCATTTAAGGTATTGTTTCCATAAAGGACGGTCCCTTCGTGGGATATCACACTGCTTCTTTGAACTCTTTTTATAGTTGGAAGTTCTTGATTAGGACTTTGTAAAGTATCTAGTTTTTGAAATCCATTTAATAAAATGTTTTGAGAAGTTAATAGACCCAAGGACACATTTGTCGAGTCCTTGTTGATTAAACTACTAATATGGTGCGTTAAATTAATGGAATAAGAAACACCATTATTATCAGAATCCCTCTCAATTTTTCCTAAATGACTCGTAATAGCATCTGCTGGCAAATTACTTGAAGTTGGGTCTAAAAAATAATCTACCAACACTGTATTGTTATTAATGTTGTAAATAGAAATCCTTTCCGGTTCAGTATCACCCCCTGTTACTTTACTTTGATCAATGTAAAACTTTAATTTTGCATCGTCAATGATCCATTCTTGGTCACGAAGCTGCTCTAATTCGTCAGCAACACCGTTAGAATCAACATCGTCTCCAAATAAATTTATAACAGTTATAATTCCATCGCCTCCCCTTAAATACAAATTTTCTTCACCTTCAAGTGTATTAGGGTTAGCAATAGCAGAGGCTATCTCTGGAGTTAGTTCATTTTCAAAAACATTGAGATTTATTCCTCCAAATCTTAAAGAATAGTTTTTGTAAATCGTTTCGATGACAGCGTTGCCATCTTCATCTAAAACAGGATCACCAGTACTGTCTACTTCCGCTCTTAAAAAATTATAATAAAGTGTAATCGTTGCCAATTCTTGGTTAAAAATAAATAAATTACCGTCCTCTGTAGTAGAATTAACCTTGAAATAAAGTCCCCTGAAATAATCTTTAAAATTATTATCATTACTTAATTCTGGAGCTCCTTCTTTATCAATAATTTTTTCTTGAAAATAATCAGTTGGCAAGGAGACTCTGAGTCCAGGTGCAATGATAGTGGTATCAATCTGAGTTGACCCATCAGTACTGGTCTCACGATTAATTATTTCGTATCCCTCTGAACTAGGTATAAAATCTGTAATTTCAGTAACTAATTCGTTTTGCAAGAGATTTGCTTCAAATAGGTCTGCTTGATTAGAATAATATAATTGTGCGTCTTGAAAGTTTGAATTTGGATCTAAATCTCGCAAAAAATAATTAGATTCATTAATGCTAATATTTATTGGGCTAGCACCGTACACAGAATCTAATGTGTAGGTGGTTATTCCATCTTCTGTTAAATTTTGATTGTAGTAAGGGATGTATAACATCACACTATCTAAAACGATCTCATGCCCAATTGAATCTCCAAAAACAACATTGGGTGTTTCCATTTGTAATTGAGTCAAAAAACTTACCGATGACTTTCCAAAAGTTTCATCGTTAAATACTCCTAATTGGCTTACCGGAATATTATTGGTTTGTACTGGAGCTAATTTTCTACTGTAAGCTACAACTGTTTTGGTGTTATCTAATTGAGATAGAAGACTTTCGTCACCAACTATGTCACTCCCTATGGTATTAAAATCTTCTTGACAAGACACCATGGAAACGATTATAAAGAGTATGGCCGCAACTTTGCGTATGATATTACGTGTATTCATAGGAAACTAATAAATAAGATAATTATGAAAGAACTTCGTTGAGGTAAAAATCTAAATAAGCAGAAGAAAATTCTTCTTTTTTATGATATTTTAACATCGGTATTTCAAATTCTTTTAGATAATTAGTCAATTCTTCAGGTAATTCCTCAGAACCAGAAATAATAGCATCAGAATTTTTAATAGCTATTTTCATCATATTAATGTAATCAGGCTCTTCTAACTCTTGAATATGTTCTTTTTCAATACCATCAAACATAATTTTATCGGTTACTTTTGCATCTAGTTGTCCTTTAAAACCTTGATTGTAAACAGAGGTAACTATTTTACTATTCTCAAATAATGGTTCTTTATCGTAATGCTTTTTTAGATACAGAGGAAGAAATGAAGCCAACCAACCATGAACGTGAATAATATCTGGAGACCAATTTAATTTCTTTACAGTTTCAATAACACCTTTGGCAAAAAATATAGCTCTTTCGTCATTATCCGAGAAAAAAATTCCTTTTTCATCTGAAAAAGTGGCTTTTCTTTTAAAATAATCTTCATTATCAATAAAATAGACCTGCATTCGCTCTTTTGGTATGGAAGCTACTTTAATAATTAGAGGAACATCCATATCATTTATAACCAAATTCATTCCTGACAGTCTAATTACTTCGTGTAATTGATGCCTTCGTTCATTGATATTACCGTAACGAGGCATAAATATTCTGATTTGCCCTTTATTACTATTAACCATTCGAGGTGCTTCAAACGACATTGAAGAAATCTCGGTCTCAGGCAAGTAGGGAATTACTTCTGAAGAGACATATAAGATTCTTTTATCTTTCATATATAGTTTTTTCGTAGTCCATAAAGGATGCAAAATTACGAAATTTTATGCAGACTGACTTTAATATATTATTTTTACTGCTTTAATATTTTCCTGAATGAAAATACACAATTCAAAAAGCTCTTTAGAGAGCACCCTTTTACCTTTCAAAAAAAAGAAAAACAGTATTGGTTTTGTACCTACAATGGGGGCGCTTCACAAAGGTCATCTTTCGCTTGTAAAAAAAGCCCTAAAAGAAAATGATTGTGTGGTAGTTAGTGTTTTTATAAATCCAACCCAGTTTGATAATCCAGCAGATTTAGAAAAATATCCCCGAACCCTTGAAAATGATCTTATTCTTTTAAACAGCATATCAGAAAAAATCATAGTTTTCTCTCCCGTAGCTTCAGAATTATATAGCCAAAATATAAGTTCAAAAAGGTATGCGTTCTCTGGTATCGAACAGGAGATGGAAGGAAAGTATCGAGCCGGTCATTTTGATGGTGTTGGAACAGTTTTAAATTTATTATTTAAGGTGGTAACTCCAAGCAAGGCTTATTTTGGCGAAAAAGACTTTCAGCAGTTACAAATTGTGAAAGAATTAGTAAAAATTGAAAGGCTCCCTGTAAACATTATAGGCTGTCCAATTGTTAGAGAAAAAAACGGACTTGCAATGAGTTCTCGAAATAAACGTCTCTCTAAAGAAGAATTTGAAAAGGCAGCTTTGATATACAGTGTATTAAAGAAAGTTAAAGAAAAATTTCACAATTTAAGTTTTGAAAACTTGAATCAATTGGTCGAAGACGAGTTTAAGAAAAGTGATTTTTATACCCTAGAATATTTTGAAATTGCAAATTCTTCAACTTTAAAAACAGACGTAGTTAAATTAAAGAATATAAAATACAGAGCTTTCATAGCATGCTTTATTGGTGGTGTCCGACTTATCGATAATATGGCATTAAATTAATATCTTTGCCACATGCAAATACACGTAGTAAAATCTAAAATACATAGAGTCAAGGTAACTGGTGCCGACCTCAATTATATAGGAAGTATTACCATTGACGAAGACCTAATGGATGCAGCAAATATTATACCAGGTGAAAAGGTTCAAATTGTAAATAATAATAATGGCGAACGATTGGAAACCTATGCCATTCCTGGACCACGAAATAGCGGAGAAATTACTTTAAATGGTGCGGCAGCAAGAAAAGTTGCTCCTGGCGATATTTTAATTTTAATTACGTATGCAATGATGAATATAGAAGATGCAAAAAAATTTAAACCTTCGCTAGTTTTTCCTAATGAAGAAAATAACTTATTGATTTAATTTGAATAAGTCTCTGATAACATTTTTAAAGATTGCTGTTCCGCTGGGGCTTGGTACTTTTCTAATCTATTATTCGTACTCCAAATTTACCACTCAACAGTTAGAGGAAATTGCCACTTATTTTAAAAAGACGGATTATATAGTTATAAGCCTCTCCGTCATATTTGGTATTTTAAGCCATGTATCAAGAGCATATCGCTGGAATTTCATGTTAGAACCTTTGGGTTATAAACCAAAAGTTTTAAATAATTTTATGGCAGTATATGTAGCTTATATTATGAATTTATTAATTCCAAGAAGCGGTGAAGTTTCAAGAGCAGTTGTTGTAAATAAGTACGAAGGAGTACCCTTTGACAAAGCTTTTGGGACTATCATATCTGAAAGAGTTATTGATGTGCTATTTTTATTTGGTTTTACAGCTATTGCCTTCGTACTTCAATTCGAAAAACTCTCGCAATATTTATTAGGTATTTTTCCTATGAATACTATTTACAAATTGAGTGGGCTTTTATTGACTTTGACTATCTTACTCTTACTTCTACTGAAATTTTCAAAAGCATCAGTCGTAAAAAAAATTCTTCATTTTTTTTCTGGTTTAAAAGAAGGGATCTTTAGCGTTCTTAAAATGAAGAAAAAAGGGCTTTATATTTTTCATTCTTTTCTTATTTGGGGCTTATACTTGCTGTCTTTTTACATCGCAACTTTTGCACTAAAAGAAACTACAAATATCGCCTTCTCTACCTTAATCATCACCTTTGTAATTGGAAGTTTTTCTTTTGCTTTTACCAATAGTGGCTTTGGCACTTATCCTTTCTTTGTAGCTAGTATTCTTGCGGTTTTTAATATTCCTGAAACCGTAGGCACGGCATTTGGGTGGATTGTTTGGACTACTAGTATCGCATCTATAGTTTTGTTTGGTGGATTATCTTTTCTAATCTTACCTTTTTACAATAAAAAAAAATAATATCTTTTTTTACATCTTGAAAAATATATGATTTATAAAAATCGTTATCTTTCAAGAATAATTTATTTTTTATGAAAAAAATAGGATTTTTAGTCATTTGCTTACTTTTCGGGTTAGAAATTTACTCACAATCTCAAATCATTTATGAAGAATTTGAATCTAATAAACTTAATGAATCTAGAAGGTTAAAAATTCAGCTTCCCAGAGACTATGAAACAAATACCGAGAAAGTATATCCAATTGTAATCGTATTGGATGCTAATTATCTATTTGAGCCTGTTGCAGGAAACGTAGATTATTTTAGTTATTGGGAAGATATGCCTGAGTCAATTGTAGTGGGTATCATGCAAGGAGAAAAACGTTACGACGATTGCAATTATGATAGTACTAACTTTATGCCTGATGGAATTGGAGCCGATTTTTTTGAATTTATTGGTCTAGAATTAATTCCTTTCATTGATAACAATTACCGAACGGCAAAATTTACCATAGCAGTAGGTCATGATTTTACGGCTAATTTCATCAACTATTTTCTTTTTAAAGACCCTCCAATGTTTAACGGGTATATTAATTTAAGTCCAGATTTAGCTCCTTATATGGATGAGCGTCTTCCTGAACGAATTCCTCAAATTCAAAGCAAAACATTTTATTATTTAGCTACTGGATCTGACGACATTAAAGATTTAAGAGAGATATCAGAAATGTTAAACGCTACCCTTAGAGAATTAAAAAGTGATAATTTTAATTATAATTTTGATAATTTTCAGGGAGCTACTCATTATTCATTAGTTGCTAGAGCTATTCCATCTGCTTTAGAAAAAATGTTTGCAGTGTATCGTCCAATAAGTCAAGAAGAATACAAAGATGTAATCTTAAATCTCAAGACTCCAATTTCTCAATATCTTATAGATAAATATGCTACCATAAAAGATTTATTTGGGTTGACCAATCCTATCAGAGAAAATGATTATATAGCTACTTTTAAAGCTGCAGAAAAAAAGAAACAATGGGAATCATTACGAATAATAGCAACAATAGCCAATAAGCAATATCCAAATACAGTTCTAGGCGATTATTATCTTGCGCGTTATTATGAAGAGACTGGAGAAGCAAAAAAAGCAATGCGCATCTATCAGGCTGCTTATGACAAAGAGGAAGTAGACTTTATTACCATTGATGTAATGTTAGATAGAGCAGAAAAAATTAAAGAAGACTTCGGATATTAATGGCTAAAGTAAAAACTACCTTTTTCTGTCAAAATTGCGGCACATCCTTTGCGAAATGGCAAGGACAATGTACGGCTTGTAAAGAGTGGAATACGATTGCTGAAGAAGTGATTCAAAAAGCAGAAAAAGTAAGCTGGAAAGTTTCTGAAACCAAATCTAAAAGAGTTTCTAAATCTCAAAAAATAAAGGATATTTCCACTACTTCTGAAGCGAGACTCAATACTAAAAACAACGAATTAAACAGGGTATTAGGTGGCGGTATTGTTCCCGGTTCATTAACCTTATTAGGTGGAGAACCCGGAATTGGAAAAAGTACTTTAATGCTTCAAATAGCATTACAATTGCCCTATAAAACATTGTATGTTTCGGGTGAAGAAAGTGCACAACAAATTAAAATGCGTGCCGAACGAATTCATCCAGATTCTGAAAACTGTTATATTTTAACCGAAACCAAAACTCAAAATATCTTTTCTCAAATAGCAGAATTGAACCCTGATATTGTGGTAATCGACTCCATACAAACACTGCATACCGATTATATAGAAAGCAGTCCCGGAAGTATTTCGCAAATAAGAGAAACGACTACAGAGCTCATCAAATTTGCTAAAGAAACTCATACACCTGTTATTTTAATTGGTCATATCACCAAAGATGGAAATATAGCAGGACCTAAGATTTTAGAGCATATGGTCGATACCGTTTTACAGTTTGAAGGCGACCGAAACCACGTATATCGTATTTTACGTTCTCAAAAAAACCGATTTGGTTCTACCAACGAATTGGGAATTTACGAAATGCAAGGAAACGGATTGCGAGAAGTTAGCAATCCATCAGAGATACTCATTTCAAAAAATGAGGAAGACCTGAGCGGAACAGCAATTTCTGCAACCTTAGAAGGGATGCGCCCCTTAATGATCGAAATACAAGCACTCGTTAGTACAGCGGTCTATGGCACTCCACAACGTAGTGCTACTGGCTATAATGCCAAACGACTCAATATGTTATTGGCAGTTCTTGAAAAACGTGCTGGTTTTAAATTGGGAGCTAAAGATGTATTTTTAAATGTTACTGGTGGAATTACAGTAGATGACCCAGCCATAGATTTAGCTGTAGTTGCCGCAGTATTATCCTCTAATATTGACATATCGATAGAAAAATCGATGTGTTTTGCCGCCGAGATTGGTTTGGCAGGAGAAGTAAGGCCCGTTACCAGAGTGGAGCAACGCATTACCGAAGCTGAGAAATTAGGTTTTAAATCTATTGTTATTTCTAAATACTGTAAAATTCCAAAAAACAATTATCAAATTAATATTATAAAAGTGGCGAAAGTCCATGATGTAGTAAAATATCTATTTGGATAAATTAATTAGGGAGCAGGATTAGGGAATTGAGTATGTACCGCATTAATTTCTCCAATAATTTCATCAGATAAATGCAGATGGATACTATCGATGTTTTCTTTTAATTGGTCTAAATTGGTAGCCCCTATAATATTAGAAGTCATAAAAGGTTGTTGGGTTACAAAAGCCAAGGCCATTTGGGTTAAGCTTATCCCATGTTTTTTAGCAATTTCGTTATACAACATTGTTGCTTTATTAGACTGCTCACTACTGTAGCGACTGTAGTTTGGAAAGAGAGTTACTCGTGCATTTTCAGGTTTGTTATTGTTTAAATATTTACCAGCCAGCACTCCAAAAGCCAATGGCGAATAGGCTAAATATCCCACTTCTTCTCTTAATAAAACCTCAGACAACCCAATTTCATCTCGTCGATTTAAAAGGTTGTATGCATTTTGTACGGTAATCATTTTTTTAGCTCCTTTTTTGGCTTCTTCACAATAACGCATCAAACCCCATGGTGTTTCGTTAGACAATCCTATTTGTCTAATCTTCCCTTCTTTTACAAAGGATTCTAAGGCTTCTAAAACCTGGGCGATATTGTCTTCCCATTCGGCATTATGAGTATAGTCTCTCACTCCAAAAACATTTACGCCTCGTTCTGGCCAATGCAATTGGTACAAGTCTAAATAATCGGTTTGTAATCGTTTTAAACTTTTAGTCAAAGCATCGTTTAAGGCTTCTTTACTAAAATTCAAATTTTTACGAATGTGCTCAAAAAAACGAAGTGGTCCCGTAATTTTTGATGCCAACACGACCTGATCTCTGTTGTTGTTTTTTGCTAACCACGTACCTATTATAGACTCGGTACTACCTTGTGTATTAGGATTGCCTGGCACCGAATACATCTCGGCAGTGTCTATAAAGTTAACACCTCTTTCAAGAGCATAATCCATTTGGGCATGTCCTTCTGCTTCGGTGTTTTGTTCACCCCAAGTCATAGAGCCTAAACAAATTTTACTAACTTTTATATCGGTATTTGGTAGAGTGGTGTATTTCATTATTATTTTAATTAAAGTCTAATTCTAGCATTAAAGGACAATGGTCGCTGTGCTTGGCGTCTGGAAGAATAATTGCTCTTTTTATATTTTCTTGTAAAGGTTTTGAAACCATATGATAATCGATACGCCATCCTTTATTATTAGCTCTCGAATTTGCACGATAACTCCACCAAGTGTAGTGATGTGGTTCTTTATTTAAATATCGGAAGGAATCAATAAAACCACTGTTCATAAAATTACCTATCCAATCTCTTTCCACCGGTAAAAATCCGGAGCTATTTTTATTAGATACCGGATTATGAATATCGATCGCTTCATGACAAATATTATAATCTCCGCAAATTACCAAGTTTGGAATTGTCTTTTTTAATTCATTAATATACTCTTGAAATTGAGCCATATAATTGAGTTTAAACTCCAATCGAGCTAAATTAGTTCCACTAGGCAGGTACAAACTCATTACCGATACTTCATCATAATCGATACGCAGATTTCTACCTTCAAAATCCATAGTTTCAATACCAGTACCATATTCAATATGCTTGGGTTCCTTTTTACAGAATATAGCTACACCACTATAGCCTTTTTTCTGGGCACTGAACCAATAACGAAATGGAAATCCAGCTTTTTCAATCTCTTCAACAGCCACTTGGTCTTCCATTGCTTTTGTTTCTTGAAGGCAAATAATATCAGGATTAGCTTGTTGTAACCATTCCGTTAGACCTTTTTTCATAGCAGCTCGTATACCATTTACATTGTAAGAAATAATTTTCATAGGTGCTCATTTTAAGAATAGACTAAAATAAATAAGATTGACTCTTTAGGAAGTATATTTGTGAAATTATTAGCAATAATATTTATAAAATAAAATGACTAACTTTTAGTTTTATAATAACTACATTAATTTCAACTCTGAATATACTTATGAGGTTCATGCTGTTTTTGCTTTTTGGCTTTTGTTTTAGTGCTAGCTTTGCACAAGAGTTGCCTAGCAATTATACTTCTGTAAAAGTGGCTATAAATGACACCATCCTAATTGATAAGGTTAGTATCAATCCCGTTCGATTTAAAGTTGCAGATAATAAAGGCCAAATTATTAGCCCTCGTAATTATCAAATAGATTTTTCTAAAAGCAGGCTAATTCTTGACAAGAATATAGTTTACACTAATGATTCCTTGACTATAAGTTATTTAAAATATCCTAAGTTCTTAACAAAAGATTATTTTATCGTTGATACCAGTGCAATTGTTAAAAGTAGTAGCAGTATTAATAAATTATATGCACTACAAGAAAGCACTAATAAAAGTCAATTTAAACCATTTGACGGGCTTAATACTTTAGGAAGTATATCGCGAGGAATTACTGTAGGTAATAATCAAAACGCAGTTGTTAACTCTAATTTAAATCTACAAATTACCGGAAAGCTAAATGATAAAGTATCAATACGAGCATCCATACAAGATGCTAATATTCCTTCTCAAAGTGCAGGATATTCTCAAAGCTTAGACGAATTTGATCAAATTTTTATCGAATTGTATAGTGACAATTGGAACATAAGAGCTGGAGATATTGATTTAATTAATAACAACAGTTATTTCGGGAATTTTACAAAAAAAGTTCAAGGAATTTCTGCTGGTGGAACCATCAATCATAAAAGCGGAGGCAAAACAAACACATTTGCAGCTGGCGCTTTGGTAAGAGGTGTTTTTTCAAGTAGTAACTTTATTGGGCAAGAAGGTAATCAAGGTCCTTACAAACTTGTGGGTCCTAATGGCGAATTATACATTTTAATTGTGTCAGGCAGTGAACGAGTTTATGTTAATGGATTGCTCTTAAAAAGAGGAGAAGGAGAAGATTATATGATCGACTACAATGCAGGTGAACTAAAATTTAATGCAACCTACCCTGTTAATGCTAATATGAGAATCCGAGTTGAATATCAATATACCGATAGGAACTACACTCGGTTTATTGGTTTTGGCGGTGCTAATTATACTAGTAAAAAATTAGACTTAGGAACCTATATTTATTCCGAGAGTGATTCAAAAAATCAACCTTTACAACAAAATTTAACATCAGCACAAGTTGATATTTTAAAGAATGCTGGTGATAACTCCTCTCAAATGATTGCGCCATCTGCAATTCCAGACACCTACTCCGAAAATAAGATTTTATATAAGATTGATGAAGTGGATGGAGCTGAAGCTTATATTTTTTCAAATAATCCTGAAGAGGAACTCTACAATGTTCGTTTTACACTAATTGGAGAAAATTTAGGAGATTATGTATTAAGTGAGGCAAGTGCTATTAATCGTATTTATGAGTATACTCCTCCTATTAACGGAGTTAAACAAGGAAATTATGCCCCCGTAATTCAATTAACAGCTCCCTCTAAAATACAGGTAGGTGGGGTAAATGGCACATACCATCCAAACGAAAAAACCTCCCTAAGTTTTGAAGTAGCAGGAAGTAATAATGATCTTAATTTGTTTTCTGATATTGATAATACGGACAATACTGGTTTCGCGGGGAAATTGACGGTCAATCAAACATTATTAAAAACTACGGAAGAAAGAAAATTAGACGCTTTTGCAACATTAGATTATATAAATAAGGATTTCAAAACCATTGAAAGACTATATACCGTTGAGTTTAATAGAGATTGGAATATCAATAATCCTTTAGGAAATCAGCGATATGTAGTGGGTGGTATAGATTACTCAGATACGAATTTTGGTGACTTTAGATACGAATTTCAGAACTTAGATTTTTCTGAGAATTTTTCTGGGAATAGACATGTTTTAGGTATCAATCTAAAATTTAAGAATTTTAAATTTACAACCAATGGAAGTACGCTTCAAAGTAAAGGCTCAGAACTAAATTCTAAATTTTTTAGAGTTCACAATTTAGCGACCTATTCTTTCAAGAAATCTTGGATTGGAGCAAAATTATCAACCGAAAATAACCAAATTCGAACCATTATTAATGACAGTCTAACTCCCTCCAGTCAAAAATTTAATGCCTATGAAATTTTTTCGGGATTAGGAGATAGCACCAAGGTTTTTAGTGAAATTGGCTTCCAACATCGAATTAATGACAGTATTCGAGATTCCGAATTGAAACGAGTATCTACTTCAAATAATATCTATTTAAAATCTAGAATACTGAATAATTCGACTTCTCAATTAGCTGTTTTTGCAAATTATCGAATTTTTAAAAAAGAGGATGAAATGGAGGAGGAGGAAAATTCTTTAAATTCAAGAATAATTTATAACCAATCATTTTTAAAAAATAGCATTCGTTTAAATACTGCAATAGAGACTAATAACGGTGTTTTACCACAACAAGAATTTACCTACATTCAAGTAGAGCCCGGAGAAGGTACTTACACATGGAATGATTACAACGAAAACAACATACAAGAATTAGATGAGTTTGAATTGGCTCAATTTCAGGATGAAGCCGAGTATATTCGAATCCTTTTGCCCAACCAAATATTTGTTAAAATTAGTCAAACAAAAATTAGTCAAACGCTAACTTTAAATCCTCAACAATGGCTTAATCTTAAAGGGTTTAAGAAGGTAGTAGCTCATTTTTTCAATCAAACCTCCTTTTTAATTGATAAAAAAGTTAGGAGAGATGATACTGTTTTTATCATCAATCCATTTGAAGATTATTTAGAAAACGAATTAGCAGCTGTGAGTAATTTTAGAAATGTATTATTTTTTAATAAAGGAAAACAAAAGTTTACCACCTCTTACACCTTTATAAGGTCTTCTAATAAAAACTTTCTATCTATTGGTTTAACAAAATCGAAATTAAAAAGTCATCAATTAAATTTTAATCATAAATTCTGGAATGACTGGCTATTAAATTTAAAGGGGACTGTTGCTGAAAATAAAAGTTTAAACGAAAATTTTGAAACTAGGAACTATAAATTAGACACCTATGAAATTAATCCTAAAATTTCGTATTTATTGAGTACTAAAACACGATTTGATATATTTTATAAGTATTTAAATAAAGAAAATCGACTTAATAATTTTGAGCTTTTAATTCAACAAAAAATAGGAATTTCTTTTAATTATGCTAATGCTCAAAAAATTGCAGTAAACGGTGAACTAAATTATATCAATAATAATTTTAATGGAAACACCTACTCTCCAGTTGCCTATCAAATGTTAGAAGGCCTTCAACCTAATATCAATTTAACCTGGCGTTTGTTATTACAAAAAAGTGTTACTAAGTTCCTAGACATCAATTTAACTTATAATGGCAGAAAAAGTGAGACATTTAAGGCAATCCACACTGGAAGTGTCCAATTAAGAGCTTATTTTTAAATTTGTATAAAAAAAAGAGCGAATAAATAATCCGCTCTTTTTAATAATTATTTGCTAAAAACTATTTTACAATAATTTTTGCAGTTTTATAAGTTTTAGAAGAATTATCTCCCACTCTAACGAAGTAAATACCTGCGTCAGCGTAAGACATATCTAGATGATATTCATAACTATCACCTTGCTTCTCTAAATTATTGTATGCTAACACCTGGCCTAATACGTTAAAGATTGCTACAGAAGCAACTCCATCAAAACCAGTAGTTAGAGTAATATCAAACTGGTTATTTGGAGAGGTTAACACTGTAAATTCTGCCTCAGAAATAGCAGGATCTTCAACTCCTAATATTCCAACTATAACTACAGTATAATCTTGTACTTCACCATAATCGTGATCAGCACAAGGATCTAAAATATTACCGCTTGCTGATGTATCGATAGCTTTTACTCTCATTCTGTGAGAACCTAAAGTTGCTCCTTCTGGGATTGTAAGGGTAAAATCTTCAAGCTCAGCAGCAGAAGTAAAAAGTTCTCCAGAAATTAATCTTTCAGTCACCTCAAATGTTCCATTATCATTAAAATCTATCCAAGCAGATAAAGCTTCAATACCTGGACCACCAGTCCAGTTTTGTTGAGCTTGTAAAGTATATACATTTGATCCTGCTTCATTACTCAATTCTGTTGATAAGTCTGTTCTGTCTGCGTAACCTGTAGGACTATTTGCTGGCTCCGTGTTACATCCATTTTCACCATCATCAGCATCAATTGTATTTAATACAAATTTCTTGATTCCATCTAAATTACATCCGGCAGTTGCTGTTGCAGTACAATAAAGTATTCCATTGGTTATTGTTTTTGTAGTTTCGTCATTCGCAGGATTTGTGTCTCCAGTTAAATTTGTTCTTGACACAATAGTATGATCTCCTTCTGCAGAAAAATCTCCTGTTGCAGTAAATGTGTAGGACTCTGTTCCTCCAGCAGCAATGGTACCTGAATAACTTTCAACAACAGGTGAACCACCATCAAGAATGTATTGAACTTCTGGATCGGTAATATCGTTGTTTCCAAAATTTCTAATATTTACTACAATACTTTCTGCTGCCCCTAAAGGTCCTGAATTAGGTGCTGTAATTGCATTAACTCCTATGTCGTCTGCTTGAGGTGGTACAAGTTGAAAAGCTCCAACCACTCCTTTACGTCCACTATTCATGTATTCATTGATAAACCAAAAAGTAGTATCATCTGAGGGGTCAATATCCATTTTTCCATAATCACCATATCGAGTACTTGGAATATTTGCATTACCTGCCGCGATTAATTCTTCATTAACCGTCATCACACCATTTGTATCACCATTAAATCTACCCGTATAATAAGAGCTTATTCTAAAGTCTGTTGGATTAGGTGTTGTAGGACCAGCCATAGAGGTATAACCCATTGCAATATTACCTAAACCATCCATAATCATACTTCCGTGCCAAGCATGCCTTCCATCTGGTGCAGAATATGTTCCTTCTTGGTATACCGACCAAGGTCCATTATCCGCATCTTGTCTTAATTCAAACCAACGGATACCAGCCAACTCTCCACCTGAAGCATCCATATCAACTACGAAGTTAAATAACGCTGAATTATAAGTGTCAAATTTTCTAAATTGAGCTTGATTCATAATGGTAGCTTGCAAAGCATCAACAGCTGAACCTCCTCCTGGTTGGGTTAGGTTTGAAAAACTTCCTCCATCAAATACTGAAATAAATTCTGTTGCTGGAAGTTCAATAGCAGCATTCATTGTTCCATTTCCTGCATCCCAGTCCATGTCTAAAGTCCATAACTTTACGTGATCAGTAGAAACACCTCCCCAAGCATCATCTTGAAGATAAAGAAAAGTGGCTCCACCACTAGCAGGCATGTTAGCATCACTTACATTAAGTGCTTGCGGACTGTAAAATCCACTAGTTTGTATCCCCGGTAAATTAAACCCTAATATTTGTGCTGAATTTCCTAATAACATTTCTGCTCTTTCCATCGCCCAAACTTTATTACTACTACCAGTGTTGTCAGTCATGTAGTAACCATCACTCCAAACTGATAATTTTTGGTAATCGTTAATAGCTCCGATATTGTAGTTGTACCATCCATCATTAATTGGGTCTGGCCCGTCAGAAACTGCCACTTGAGCACCTCCTCCTAAAAAGGTAATTACCCAACGATCTGCAGCAGCATCATAAGAAGCTGTTAAATCACAACATCCACTACTCGGAAATATGGTAGGATTTGGACTTAATGGCCCTGCTAATAAGTTTCCGGATTTATCATAAATTGCAAAACCAGTGTTAAATACTACAAACACATGATTTGGACCAATTGCCATTGATGGGTCTGAGGGTGTAGAGCCAGATTGATAAGCATCAAACACGACAGTTGGTGGAGCTACACGAACACTTTGAGATGATTCATGCCTATTTCTTAAAAAATAATCATCTTTAGTTTGACGATCTTTTCCAATAATAACGGTATTACCTAGTGATCTTTTATCTGCTGCTTCTTTGGCAACATCAACGTATGGAGGGAGATCAGCTAGCCTAGAAGCAATTGAAGGTATATATTCAGGAGTCACCTCAACTGAGATATTGGCTTGCATTGCTACATTAGGTGTAGATTCTTGAGCATTTGAATTAACAGCAAATACAAACAAGAAAAACAATAAAAAATAATTTTTTAATTTCATAAGTTTATTTTTTTAATTAACAAATTGTTTAAAAGTGTTTCCAAAAATAACATCTATTCCCATAAAAACAATAATAAATACAATTAAATACCAAAAAACTGTAGGATTCAAGCAAATAAGTTATAAAATTCAAGCATAAATCAAAAAAACAACTGATGCTCCCAAAATAATGAAAATAAATTATGCTCTAAATTTATTGTATTCATTTTTAACACTAACAATTTCACTTAAACAATTGTTAGTGAATATTCTAGAAACAAGAAAATTGTATTGAAAGATTATACCGTATCCGTTATGTTTAAATTCCAGGCTGGCTATAAATCAGTTTATTTTCGTTAAAAAAAGGCATAATAATTGTAGTTTTAAAAGTTAAACATACAATTTTGAATTATGTTAAAAGAATTAAGTAAAATGTTGTTAGTGTTTTTTTACATAACATCCTGCTCCACAATGGATAAAACAACATCCGCTGAAAAAAGAATAATTAAAAACCAAAGGATTGACAAAGGATTTACATTAGGTGAAATTTTTCTTTCCGACATAGAAGGAGATTGTCCAGTTACCATAAAAATTAATGGTAAAAATGGTGTTTATTACCTTGATCCAATAAATCTCGACGATAAATATCATTTGGCTGATTTAGAGATATGGTTTAAATATAGTGGTTTAAGAAGAATGAACCGCTGTCAAAAAGCCAACCCAATAGCCATACAAGAAATTTTAACTGATTGATTAAAATACACAGGTTAATTCAACCATTCTCTATAGGCAATAGAGTTTCTTATTTTAGCTGAAATTTCAGTAATGGCAATTCTCTCTTGTTTCATGGTATCTCTATTTCTTAGAGTTACCGTTTGATCTTCTTTTGTTTGGTGATCTACCGTAATACAATAGGGAGTCCCTAAGGCATCTTGACGGCGATATCTTCTGCCTACTGCATCTTTTTCATCGTAAAGGACATTGTAATCCCACCGCAAATCTTCAACAATTTTCTTTGCAATTTCCTGCAAACCATCTTTTTTTACTAACGGAAAAACTGCTGCTTTGATAGGAGCTAGAATTGCTGGAAGTTTTAAAACAACTCTGGAGGATCCGTCTTCTAGAACCTCATCTTTTAATGAATTACTATATATGGCTAAAAACATTCTATCCAAACCGATAGAAGTTTCTACAACATAAGGAACATAATTTTTATTTTGTTCATGATCAAAAAACTGAAGCTTTTTACCAGAATGTTGTTCATGAGCTTTTAAATCAAAATCAGTTCTAGAGTGAATTCCCTCTAGCTCTTTAAATCCGAATGGAAAATTAAATTCTATATCGGTAGCAGCATTTGCATAATGTGCTAGTTTTTCATGATCATGAAAACGATAGTTTTCCTCACCAAGGCCCAAAGAATGATGCCATTTTAATCTTGTTTTTTTCCAATAGTCATACCATTTCATTTCTTCACCAGGTTTCACAAAAAACTGCATTTCCATTTGTTCAAATTCTCGCATTCTAAATATAAATTGTCTGGCTACAATTTCGTTTCTAAAAGCTTTACCTGTTTGAGCAATTCCGAAAGGAATTTTCATTCTACCTGTTTTTTGAATATTTAAAAAATTCACAAATATTCCTTGCGCAGTTTCTGGTCGAAGAAATAAATCAGTTGCACTTTCAGCAGATGCTCCTAACTTGGTTCCAAACATTAAATTAAATTGCTTGACATCTGTCCAATTTTTTGATCCTGATAAAGGATCAGCGATACCTAGCTCTTCAATCAGAAGCTTAACATCAGCTAAATCTTCGTTATCAAGTGATTGAGCCATTCGTGTTAAAATATTTTTTTGCTGAGCTCTATATTTTACCACTCTAGGGTTGGTAGTTATAAACTCCGCTTCATTAAAACTGTCTCCAAAACGCTTTTTTGCTTTGGCTATTTCTTTTTGGGCTTTTGTGTTTAATTTTTCGCAATAATCTTCAATTAAAACATCTGCACGATATCTTTTTTTAGAATCTTTATTATCTATTAAAGGATCATTAAACGCATCAATGTGTCCAGAAGCCTTCCAAGTAGTTGGGTGCATTAATATTGCAGCATCAATTCCAACGATATTTTGATGCATAAACACCATACTACGCCACCAATACTCTCGTATATTCTTCTTTAACTCTACTCCATTTTGAGCGTAATCGTAGACTGCGCTAAGTCCATCGTATATTTCACTTGACGCAAATATATATCCATATTCTTTTGCGTGTGATATTACTTTTTTAAATAAATCTTCATTTGCCATAGCGCAAAAATAAAAAAACCGTTACGATTAGCTCGTAACGGTAGCAATTATTTATTTTAAAATTATTTTAAAGTCATTTGTGAAGTTGCAATTAATGTTGAAGCATCAAATACGTTTATCGTATAGAGTCCTTTCAATAAATCTTCCTTCTTGCTGTTTACCATAACGCATACGTCTAACTCCTCTTTTTCATAAAAAACTTTGGTTAACATACTATAACTTAGTGTTCCGTTTTCAAAATCTAACTCTTTTCGTTCACCCAATAAATTATTTTTAGGATTAATCACTTGTATGTAAAGTAACTTATTTCCTTTTTCAGCAATTTTATTGGGAGCTAGCTCAAAACATATTCTTATTTTATCTGCTCTTCTTGATCTTTGTGTATCAATAATTTTTCCATTATTTTTTGTAATTACCCCTGATCCATTTAAATTGA
>Ga0209092_10000383_pt1 | contig 43077 bp, 24 predicted proteins | sample FraStrMetagenome_FD_187446 | JGI IMG/M metagenome (GOLD analysis project Ga0209092, IMG submission 187446) | Marine eukaryotic phytoplankton communities from Arctic Ocean - Fram Strait ARC3M Metagenome (SPAdes) (version 2) | ecosystem: Environmental > Aquatic > Marine > Oceanic | place: Fram...
TTTTTCCGTTTTTTTTTTTTTTTTTTTTTTTTTGCAAAAAGACTTTTTTCGACTTTTTTTATCCATTTTTCTCTGTTTTTTCTGAAAATCCCAAAATACTTTTTCGAAAAAAAAAAAATAAAAGAGCAATAACTATATAAACATATACATATAACATACGTATAATTAAGAATGTTATATTATGGATTAGTAGCAATGTTTTTCACTTTTTTTTGTAATATTCAAGTAAAAGGTCAAGATATGGACCAGATATACACGTCATTGAATATATCACAGGCAGCATATTGTGTAAATGAAGCTAATATGTGGGATTGTATTACATGCAACGATAGCAATACATACGAAACAAAAATTAACCAAAATGGAGAGCAAGTCATTTTTGGATTCAATAATGAATTCAATGCTATTTTTGTAGGGTTTCGCGGATCAACTAATATGCAAAATTGGATCGATAATATTCAATGTAAGCAAATTTCTCCCTACGACGATCAAGCAATATACGTTGAAAAAGGATTCTATAATTTGTTTTCACAATTGAGTGTAAACATTTATTCCATCTTAGATAGAATGACAAAAAAATACAATACGAATGTAGTATTTGTTACCGGTCATTCATTGGGTGGGGCACTTGCAACGTTGTTGGTATTTGATATACAGTACTATCAATACAACTATAACGTCTATTCACTGATAACATTCGGTTCACCACGAGTCGGCAATGATGAGTTCTCGAATATGTTTACTCATTATAAATTTACATCATATCGTGTAACACATTACCACGATATTGTACCACATGTTCCTGAAGAATTTTTAGGCTATCGTCATATTTCTCAGGAAATTTATTTCTCAGAAAACAACGACGAATACACTGTATGTAACAATATTGAAGATAGCGCTTGTTCAAATTCATGTGCTCCGCTACATTGTACCAGCACATCCGATCATTTGAACTATTTGAACATTTCAATGGGACAAGATGGTATGTGTTATTAATATGCCATTAATGAATTATTATTTGTTATAAACTGAATATAAATAATAATTTAAATAGTGAAACCGTAATAGTCTGCTTTCACTTCTCTATTTGCGTAAGATACCTTAGGATCTTGGTCTTTAGGTTTCTGAATAGTAACAGGAATATAACGCAATGGTTTGGGTTTTAATACAAACGCATGTCCTTTATTTGCGAAGAATGTTTCGTAATATTGCAACTGATCATCGTATATCTGATAAGACATACCAACCATTTGACATCCATATTTCATATGTAATGTCGATTTCATATTTGATATATCAGAACTTAGATCAGGCATAGTAAATGACATATGTTTCTTATTGAAGTTTGTAAGCTCTTTGTGATCTGGTGTAAAGGTCACGTCATAGTCACGTAAGGCGCGCATGAAAATGGAATTACTCGCGATATTGACATATTCATCCAACTCCGTTTTCTCGTATTTGTTGTTGGTTTTGTCTACAATAATAATCACTTTTTCCATGAATTTATTAATTTCTACACTGCCTAAATTCTCTCCGTGATTTTCATTATTATACTCATTACCAAGTAATCTGGTCTTTAGTTTCATGAGCAATTCATCGGTCATATTTTTGTACATCTTGCTATTATTGCTCTTAATTCTAAAATGGAGCAATAATGGGTCCTTAGGATTAGGACAATTCGATCCAGAGAAACAATAATCGTTCACAATTTGCATGGCGTCTCCAAATTTAACATAATTAAATGATTCTTTGATATTATAATCATCTTGGGTTGATACGGCAATAACTGGACTATCGTCAATGGAATATATTTCAAAATCCAAACAACGCGCACCTTGACGAATAGCCTGTTTTAAAATACAATCACTAACGAAAGAATTTTTAAAGCTACCGAGAGCACAACAATTGTAGGCAGTTTTTATATAGAAATCACGAAGTAAAAAACCATCTACATTTGGATCAGATGGGTCCAAAGACCGTAGACGACCTAAATCTTCATATAATGTTTTAATATTATCACATTGTTTTGCCGTAAAGCGTGATTTGGTATACACATATAAAGCAGCACTTAATACAATCATTAAAATCATGATAAATATAATCATTTTTACACCACCTGTTTTAGCTATTAATTCATCTACTTTTGCACTTTGAACACTATCCATTTGAATACTTATATTAAGATATTATTTTTTTATAATATATTAATTTTTCAAAAGCTTAAATATTATTGTATACCTAATATAATAGAATAGAATGCCAGGTGGTTTACTAAATTTAATAGCAGTAGGAAATCAAAACATAATTTTAAATGGGAATCCAAAAAAAACGTTCTTCAAATTCGTATATTCTAAATACACCAACTTTGGATTGCAAAAGTTCCGTTTAGATTTCGTAGGTCTGCGAACAATGAATATTACTGACCAGACACATCTCACGTTTAAAGTACCGAGATATGGAGACTTATTAATGGACAGTTATTTGGCTGTACAACTACCACACATATGGAGCCCTATATATCCGCCTACATCAGAAAATAATAATTGGATACCATATGAATTCAAATGGATTAAAGATTTAGGTACACGTATGATAAAAGAAATTACTGTGTCAGCTGGAAGTTCGGTATTACAGAGAATTAGTGGAGATTATTTGGTAGCTATGATTGACCGTGATTTTAGTGAATCCAAAAAGAAACTACATAATAATATGACTGGTAACACAGCATATTTTAATGATCCATCAAATTACTCCAATAGAGTAAACGTATATCCTAACGCATATTATAATTCGTCTACTGGCGGTGCGGAACCATCTATACGTGGCAAGACAATTTATATACCTATCAACGTATGGTTTACAATGACTTCTAAACAAGCATTCCCATTAATTGCGATGCAGTACAATGAATTGGTCATTGATATTTCACTAAGACCTGTAAACGAGTTATATACCATCCGTGATGTAAAAGATAGGGACAATAATTATCCATATATTCAACCTAATCCAAATCAAGATTATCAACAGTTTCATAATTTCATTCGCACACCACCCAACGTGGAACTTAGTTATACCGATAAACGAACCAATTGGAACGCCGATATTCACTTAATATCTACTTATGGATTTTTATCCAAAGACGAGAACCGTGTATTCGCAAGTGAATCACATGAATATTTAATAAAAGAAGTATATGAACACACGTTTCATAATGTAGTGGGTACACAAAAGGTAAATGTAGATTCTCTTGGTTTGGTGAATTCTTGGATGTGGTATTTTCAGAGAAGTGATGTTAATATGAGAAATGAATGGTCTAATTATACAAACTGGCCATATGACTATATTCCACAAGATATATTTATTCCTGCGCCTACACATCCGCAAATAATAGCAGATGGGTTAGCTACGATGGAAAATCCACACTATCCTGGAAATGATAGTCTATCTCAAAATATAACCGCTTTTAACAATGCCGATGGGAGTCTTAATAATTATTTTATTACTGGAAAATACTTCGTAGAGAACCAAAAGGATATTATGACAACCTTTGGAGTAGTTTTGGATGGAAAGTATAGAGAGAACGTATTTGAAGCTGGAGTGTATGAATATGTCGAAAAATACATTCGCACTCCCGGTGGATCAAAGGAAGGAATGTATTGTTACAATTTTTGTTTGAATACAGATCCCTTTGACCTTCAGCCATCTGGTGCTATGAATTTAAGTAAATTCAGTAAAGTCGAATTAGAATTTACTACTTACACGCCCCCACTTGATACACAAGCTATAACATACCAAATTTGTATACCTCCAAATGGTCTCACACCAGCTATACCAATTGGCGTAAATAAACCTTCGTGGAGAATATTTGATTATACATATGATATGCATCTATTCGAGGAGCGATATAATATGGTGAAATTTGTTTCAGGTAACTGTTCCTTAATGTATGCGCGATAATAGTAGAACATTCATGATTTTGAATTGGGGACAGAATTACAACCCTGTGTCTGTGAATCATAACAACCAATATTGGCTCCCAATGGACCAGATTCCGTATAAATACCAGTTAAAGATGGTCGTTTAGGGTATTCAATCTTGTATGTTTTTATCATTTCCGAGCTGATATTTTCCGTGCTTCCAGGTTCACCATAGTTAAAAGCTGATTTCATGGTTTCAATCATGATCGGACGAGTTTGCTGCAATAGTAATGTAATTATCTTTAATGAAAAAATAGCTATGAAAAATATCAAATATGTATCCATTTTCGGTCCTATATAGTATTATTATATAAATTTAGTATAATTATATAATTATATATATAAAATGAGTGAAAACGCATCTTATATTGAAACAAAAAACGATGAAAAAAATAAGACTAAAGATGTAAATATAGGAGGCTTTGTTTCTACTATTTTTATTGGAATTGTTATTGTCATCATATATTTTTATATAGCTTCTATTAATTTGGTTTTCTCCTATAAATATAGCGGCTCGCCAGGAATAGCAGGGCAAAATTTATTATTAGTACCATATACCCCGTATAATACAATGGCGCAATACGCAATGGGTAAAGGGAAGGAAGCATTTAAACGAATGAAGCTGTCTGGAGGATTTAAAATACCATCTATGGATGATTTGTTTCCTATGGATTCGTGGAGCTTCCCATATAAAAACATGTTTACCGATAAACAATATGAGCGAACGCATAGCGAAAATATGGAAGACGTCGTATTTCGTGTAGTGTCATGGTTCACTGAATCAATGGCCGCCACCTTTTCTACTGCCAGATTCTTATTACAAATATATTTCTCAGGAACAAAACAAGTAGTAACCACACTGGACGAAGGAACAAAACAAGAAAACAAAATTGGTGAACTTCTTGTATTCTTATTAGGAACACCCATGTTTATATTCTCTTTTGCTGTTTTTTCGCCATTATTTGCTGCGGCGTCGACCATTGTATACTCTTTATTTAATATTCGATACGCATTGCCACCGTTCTTAGGATTCAATTTCTTGACACTATTTTATTTCTGCTGGATTATACCTGTCATTCTTAATATTATATTCATTATCGGCGGCATGTCATTAAACGCAAGCATTACATCTACCATACTACCATTAATATATCTCGGATTCATTTTATCTCCTCTCGGAAATAAAGATATGCGTAAAAAAATTACGGATATGATGTTTTCTAAGAAAAAACTCGCCACCTTTGCAATTATGCTTGTAATTATTATTTCAGCATCTAATAATTTAGGCAGCGAGTATGGATTATATGTGGCTATCGCCGGTATTATATTTATATTAGCCATGATGTTCAATTTATTGTAATTACACAAGTCAGTTATTACCGCTTAGAAAGTATTTAATTTGTTTTAAATAATGACCACAATCGCTGATATTTCAGATTCCACTATTCGACCGTTTGTCAGTATATGTACGCCTACCTTTAATAGACGTCCATTTATTCCAACTATTATAAAATGTGTTGATAATCAAGACTATCCAAAGGATAGAATTGAATGGATTATTATCGACGATGGAACCGACCTCATAGAAGACTTGGTAATAAATCATCCACAAGTAAAATATTACAAATATGATGAGAAGATGACGCTCGGAAAAAAACGCAATTTAATGCACGAAAAATCATGTGGGGATATTCTTGTTTATATGGACGACGATGACTATTATCCATCTACTCGTGTAAGTCACGCTGTTGATACCTTATTACAGAATCCGGCCGCACTCTGCGCGGGAGCGAGCGAGATTTATATTTATTACAAACATATTCAGAAAATGTATCAGTTTGGACCCTATAGTAAAACACACGCTACTGCTGGCACATTCGCGTTTAAAAAAGAACTACTTAAACAAACACAATATAATGACGAAAAATCGTTAGGAGAAGAAAAAGAATTTCTTAAAGAATATACCATACCATTTGTGCAGCTGGACCCTAAACATACTATTCTTGTATTTTCGCATATTCATAATACATTTGACAAAAGAAAATTATTGGAAGATACGTATAAAAATCCATTCACTAAAATAAGTGATAAAACAATCGATTATTTTATGGACGAGGAAGATATTAAGGAATTCTTCATGGTAGATATAGATAATTTGTTAGATAACTATGAAGCTGGTCGTGCAGAAATGAAACCAGATGTGCTTGATCAAATGGAAAAAATTGAGGTAATTCGTAAAGAACTTATTGCGAAGCGCCGCATGTCAGGTAATGGAGTACAATCTCCAGAAAATAGAAGTTTATCGCAAGAACAACAAATGAAACGATTGTTTGAATTACAGCGTACAAAAATTCTTGAGTTATCTGAACAAATTAAATTAAAAGACACAATCATACAGGAACAAGAGAAAGAAATCGCGTTGTTAAGAAAATAGATGGAATTAATATTACTTTAGCAAGATTTTGAAATTTTATTTTTTATTGCGTTATTATATAATATGGATTTATTGAAGTCATTACAAAGTACAGTTACTGGAGGTTCCCGTATGGCTATGGGTGGTCGTAGACGTAGCCGCAGAGCTGGTTCCCGCAAAGGTGGTTCCCGTATGGCTATGGGTGGTCGCAGACGCAGCCGCAGAGCTGGTTCCCGCAGACGCAGCCGCAGAGGTGGTTCCCGCATGGCCGGTGGCTCCAAAGTTCGTGCTCCCGGACCTGACGATGAAGCCATGACTGGTGGAAGACGCACTCGCAGAAGAAGAAGAAGAAGCAGTCACCGCAGACGTTAAGTGTTTAACAACATTTAGCAAAATTTAATCCCTACATTTAATGTAATAACCATGTTATTATATTAAATAAATTCTCCCTACATTTATACAGAATATTACTTATTCTATATCTGTCACCACATCGTTTGATAAAGCATAATTGTTGCACTTATCTATATACCTATAAATTCGATTAATGTCTAATTTGCTAATTTCCAAATTCTCAAACAAATTGGATAAATATTCCTCTGATGGTTCTCCGTTATTATTGTCCCTCAAATTAACGAAAAACGAAAATAGATCTTTCACATCCATACTTAATTCCTGACACAAAGACTGTATAAACGTATTGTTATTAAATTCCGTCGAATATTTCGTCAACACTTTCGTAAATCGCACCTCAGCAGGATTGAACTTCGGATGTTTTAATGACGATTCCAAATAAATCTTGTTGTTATAAAACGTCTTTATCAAAGACGTCATCTCATTAAATTGCCAAATCTGTTTCTGAAATGTAATACGGTCCATATAATCAGCAAAGCACATGTTATCCAACATTTTTCTATATACGTCTATAGATACATCTAAAGGATTTTTACTCAACATGTCTACAATATTTTCATGCCATAATAAGCCAACAATGGTCCTATCGGTCTCATTCATTAGTTCTAAATGATTGTTGATATCATATTTCGTATTAATCAATCGCTTCGTTATAATTTTAGCATCCTCATTAAACGTCGTTTTGACAAATATACGTTTCAAGATGTTGTTATTCACGTCATTTGAATTATTTATAAACAGCTTGTGGGCTGATATTATTTTTCGCAAGTCGCCTTGTGCGTAATCAATAATATTGTCTAATATCTCTCTCTCTGTATCTAAAAACAATTTACTCAATACGTTATCCACTTGCGGACGGGTTGGTATCTTTAATTCAAATACATGACATACCTTCATAAGTTCTTGAATCTTTTTATCGACATGATAATTCCCTATACAAATAATGGGGTTTAATGTAACATCCTCCAATTTTTGCTTTTTCGTTTTCTTTGGGCGTATTAGTTTAATTAAAGCATTGATACCTCCCTTATCACCGCTATTCATGCCGTCAATTTCATCCATCACAATCGCTATATTCTGAACCTTTTTGCGAAACATAGATAATATATTTCTGTCTGACATGTTTTGCTTAGTAATCGTCTCAATAATTGATTTATTTCTGATGTCCCCCGCATCATACGTTATAATATCATAGTCCAATGATTTCAATAACTGGTTTACAAATGAAGTTTTACCTGAACCCGGATCACCATAGATATATATCCCACGTTTACATGTCAAATCATACTTATTTTCATTGTAATGAATCAATATGCTCCGCAATTTTTCAAACAATTCATTTCTATCCAGTAAATCATTCAAATCAATATTCTCCATTATAAAGGTTTGTTTCATTATTTTTATATTATTTTGTTGTAACTATAACTTATCTCTCTCTCGTATTTTCAATATGAAATTTTTCACCATATTGAAAATTGAACATTTCAAATATTTAAGTATCTATATACCCTCCTACCTTAACTTTTACCCAATACCCAATTTAGACTTGATGATGCAGCGCCAAATACTCCACTATTATTCTTAGAACTATCATCATTACTATCACTATTTGACTCGTTACACGCATTTATATTGTTTGAGACACCATCCCAAGTCAAATCACATCCTTTAGCCCAAGTTTGTTTGTTACAAGTACCACTATCGCCCGTCCAAAAATCAGCAGTAAAGTCCATCGTTTTTTTACATTTATCTTTTCCTAAATTTTTCACATTATAACACGAGCTACCGTCACCGCTAATACCACCGCTCAAATCAATCCAATAATCCGGACAGTTGGCCACGATAGGAGGATATTTTTTAGAAGATTGAGTCATCAAAATTGCAAATAAAATTAACGCAATGATTAATACTACTACCGCTATTGTTAATACTGTTTTTTGAAATGAAGCCATATATATAATTTAATGATATAATTTTTTCTGATTTAAGTATATACAATGAATATGAATGACAATAACAATATTAGTTTCAATGGAAGAATAAATATCGCCCAACCTAACACCAAAACACTGTTCGATATGTACGACAAAATACCACAGGATAGCAAATCTACCGAATTTAGAGAAGCATTAGTAGGAAATTGGCAGGATACTACTTTATCTAAAGCCTTCTTCTCTGGACAAAATATACAGATCATACAAAACGCCATACGCGCTGGTGTATTTAAATCATCCAATGGACAATATATTATTGCTCCTCAAGATGAAGACAATCTCAAAATTATTATGAGAAGCACCTACCTACAATACGCCGCAAACATGGAGAATGACGTGACTCATCAAGTAAACGCACTGAATAAAATAGTTCTTGATTACGCCGTAAAACAAGTATACGGCGAGGCGCAGAGTTACATCAAATATATTCATGATGCAAGCAATATGTATACACCTATGGACCGTCCTGTACAGCCTAATAATCCTACCAAAACATTGGATGTAACCCGCCATATAGGATTTATGTAAACATATGTAAATAATTATTTTGTACTAATTTATTTACATACCAACCATTAGTTAGCCCCTTGTGGACATCTGTCTTTCATCGTTTTATTACGCCGACTCATTTTACGACCACCTTTGTTTTTACGTGTTAGTGGATTGAAGAACAAATTACTTGAACCACTATTTGACTCTCCACCTGATAATCCGTTTGTCGCTATTTCTGCTACGTCTTCAGCTGTTTTCACTACTGCTGCCACTCCTTCTGTTACTGTATCTACTACTTCTATTACTGTATCTACTGCTTGTTCTCCAACTGTTCTGTCCTCATTTATAATATTCGTCATTTTTTCAATGATTTTCTTATTGAAATCACCTATATTTGAAGTAGAAATCCCTCCTAATTCGTTTACATTTTTATTGTCTGTCACTTTCATACTGTCCTTAAAGTCTACTACAAAAAATGTTTTAAATAGTTTGTTGCTGATATTCACATCATTCGCCCCAAATATTTCATTTAATAATTTACTACTGTTATTAATTAAATGATCCCGTATGTCAACTTTCTTTTCATACAATGTGATAAGTTGATTTATAAACCTTGTCCCTCCCACATACTTATCATAGTTGGATATATTCGTTATTGTGGCCGTTAATAAATTATGTTGTTCTAATTCATTGCATTTTAGTTTAGATGTACCAAATAGTTGTTTATCCGCATCAGCTATCCCACAATATAAATCTAAATAAAATAATGTAAAGCGAGGATCACATGGAATTATCTTAAAAATGTCGTCTGAAAATTTACTATTCCATATATCTATCCATAATTGTAGACTATTATTGTATTCAATTATTTTCAATAGATCCATTACGTTAATATTGTAAGCTTCTCGCAATTTTTTTAATGTTTCTTTATCTTCTGCAGGTTCAATATAATCTACTGAAAAACCTACATCTGTATTGCCTTTACCCATACATATAATAGCAGTTTTAAAAATATCATTTTTTTCTTTGCCTGAACACAACGCGCGTTTAGCCTCTGATAAATAAACTGTTTCAAGTTGTATTTTATCGTATGGATAATTGATAATATAATTGGACGATTCGTTGGTCATATAAGGTAATTTATATGCTATATCATGTAAAGTATTATTGTCACAATTGGAAAACGCCTCAATGACTTTGTATTTTTTAATTTTATGAATATCTTCATATATACGTAGATTCATATTAGTAGTATCAAACGTCAAATGATAGTTATCATCATATATATTTTCGGAAGAATCTGTAGGTTGCTTATCATCGTCAATAAACAAGTTTTTAAAATTATATTGCTTAAAATCAAAATATTTATAAGGATAGGGATCTGTAGTATTTTCCTCAGAATCTTCGACCGTTTTAATATGGCTAATTTTATATTCGTCCATTTTTGTTTCTATTTTTGTTTCTATTTTTGTTTCTATTTTTTGAATCTGGTTATACAAAATATTTTGCTTATTTGCACCGCCATTTACTTTTATTACATTTTTTTGATCGGTTAAGCGCTGTTTTAACAAGGTATGCAATGCTGAATCAAATGATAATGAATGACCTAATGTATCATATATGCTTTTTATTTTTTTTTTTATAATATTTTTTGTAATATTATCTGAATATCCAGGATAAAATTCTTGACAATGAAAGTCCGGTTTTTGATTTTTTCCATCCTTTGTAAACGCAATATAGAGATTATCATGTAAAAAATGAGCGAACGAATACGAAACCAACAATTCACACTGAAATTTACTGTATATCTTAAATATCTTTTGAATTTCTATTATTTTATTTTTTAAAATATCTATTTCGTCTTCTTCATCTACCTTAAATATATCACTATAAATATCATTTATATTCTTCATTATCAGTCCACCGGAAAAATTTGGGCTTATATTAAAACCATTGTACTCATTCGCTTTCTTTATCAACTGTTTACCTTGCTCTTTTACTGTTTCGTCATCTGTATGACCTAAATCCAAAATACTTTTAAATCTATCAGTCAAATCATCTCGAGATATCACTTTTTTATCAGGATTGTCTGGTATATTATCCTGCGCATCTGGAACAACTATATCAGGTTTTATTATATCATACCTGAACTTTTTACGCATCTCATATTCATTTTCATCACTATTATGATTCACCTGATATTTCCTCGCAATATCGGTGTCAAATAATTCCATATGATTTTTACCCATAAAACGAACTATTATTTTAAACTTATCATAATCCGCCTTCTCAATAAGTTTCATAAATTGTTTGGCACTGACAAGACTACCTCCATTAATTAATTTCATTTTTTCAGCGTCATCCAATATTCCATATGTAAATAAAGCTACATTGGTATAATCTACGTTAGATTTGATTTCTTTGATAAAATCTCGCTTTAATGCTAACATTTGTAATTCATTATCAACTATCTCACTCTTTTGATCAAACACAATAAATTTTTTATCTGAATAGGGCGCGTCATCGCCAAAATATGTATATGGCCGTAATAAATTGAATATATACTGCCATATAAGTGATCTACTGGTAACGGTACCTAACGAAAACATATACGAAATATGTTTACATATGTCGTCCAATGTTATACCTGTATATGTATGTGTATCAGTGAGCTTTTTTTCTATAAGAAATTGTTCTATTTGTATCAATAATTCGCTGTCTACATTAAATTCCTCTGCCATTTGTTTATAAATAGTTTCAGGATTCGGAGCAGAACATGTAACACTACAATCAGTAAATTCGTCAATATCCGGAACTTTCACAATAAACAAATTTTCTTTTAATTTGTCGCTTATCAATGTTAATTGTGTTCCTGATTCTGTTCCTGATTCTGTTCCTGATTCTGTTATAGTTAACTCTTTACATATACAGTTTTTATACGAAAAATATCGATTATAACCTCTCGTTGATAACAAAACAAATAATCTTTTTATTTTATATTCCATTGATTCCTTATCTTTTATTTTGAAAAAATCCTCGAGATTACCTGTATGATCGAATAAATACTGAATCACGTGCTGAGATAATTCAGTCACATTTGTATTTTTATTAAAACCATATTTTACTTCTATTTTGGCAGCAATAGCATCGGCAGCAATAGCATCGGCAGCAGTAGCAGCAGTAACAATAGCCGTAGAATCAGTAATAGCAGAAGCAGTAGTATACTTTATTAATTTACCAATAATTAGTTTTAACAATTTAATATGATATACATAAACAGACATTTGCACTTCCAATAAATCGTCAGAACTGACTTCATCAACTATATGTATTTTTTCATATGTTTCAATACTATTTTTAATAGGATAGCCATAATATAAAATATCATCCGGAAGAGGCTCATATAGAAGAGGTTCTATATTCGATAACTGGCGATTACATTGGTTAATAACTATTTTCAACATATTGACGTTCTCCTGTGTCGCCACTCTACCACCATGCTGTTTACCTGTTCCCGTTATTTTATTACCTATTTTCCATACGCTATTGATAAACGATTTATCAGGGTCTACTTTATTTCTATAATTAGATGCTGAAATAACTGGCGTATTTACCGAAGCATTTTCTGGAGTATCATAGTCCGAATAATCCATATTCATTAATGTATTAAAATTGGCATTATTATAATATTCATCCAATTCTTGATCTATGTCAATATTACTCGGGGTTTTTATCACAATAGGTTGTAAAACGAATTTTGTTTTTATTGACACTATCTCATTGTTTATATCAAATATGTTACGATACGTGTAAATTAAATCTTTACCATAACCCAGTATAAACTCCTTATCCTTTTCCGTATTCGTTTCATGCGTTTTATTGTAAAAATCTATGAAAAAGTCGAGCTCTTTTAATATATCGCGTCTACTAATAGACGGGACATAGGAATGAACTAATGTTCGCGCAACCAATTGTTTTTTCAAATAGATTATTTTTGTATCAACACTTATGGCATTATTATTAACTAATTCGTAAAATCCATTTGCGTTTAAATCGGGGAAATCATTCTCTATGTCTTCCATATTTTTTTTGTGTTTTTCTATGTCATCTTTTATAGTATCATAGCCATTTCCACCGAGCTGAATAGTACGTTTACCTCCTGCTTGTCCTACTGGTATAAAATAATCTTTCACATTCATTAAGTTCATTAAAAAAAGGTCATTCTTATATTGACCTTCATCCTCTTCTAATATTAATTTTAGTGACTCTGACTCTAAAATGGTCTTTATATTATCTATATTTTCACCAGCTCGTTGAAATAATATTTTATAAATGATGTCATTGTCGCCCGAATTAGAATTGGTTAAATAATTTATAATATTATCTGGATTGAGCGAGTCAAGTCGGTCCTTAGTTATTGAAAACAAAGGTTCTGGTTCTGGTGTATTACATAATTGAGTGAAACATTTGTCATAGAAAATACGGTTTAATTCATCCGGCTCTACATCAGCTTCTTCCTCTGGCTCTGCGTTAGCTGCTGCTGCTGCTGGTGCTTCTGTGCCATCCGGTGCTTGTGGTTTTAACCTATAAAAATTATATTTTCTCTCAACTCCACCAACTTCATCAACTTCAACAACTTCCTTTACAATAATAGTTTCCGATAATTCATTTTCATTATCGGATTTATAAAAATTCATAAAAACAAAATATTTTCCCTTATCATAATTGGTAATATTGTATGGATCTGCTACTTGCTCTGCTACTGGATCTACTACTGGCTCTGCTACTTTCTCATGTAAAGTATAGTCTATTAGCGTGTAACCTGCATGATCTGAATAAGTTATCAAATATAATTTTTTTGTTGGGTTTAGAAAAGCAGTAATAATCTTGTCATCGGTATAAATGTTATGGTTATTGAATAACATAATCTCAATTATCTTTTCTGAATTTGTATTCACGGTTAAATTTTTATTTACCTTTATTTGTGTAGTCGGTGTTACTGATTGTGCGTATTTGCTCAGTAAATTGTTTATTTTACGGACACAACTGGGCGATTCTATATTTAATTTATAAGGGGATGTTAATAAACCTACTATTTTAGTACCAGTTACATGTTTTGATATATTTTCATTCACAAAACGACTGGATTTATCTTTATCCACTGACTGTAGTAAATCATATGATGGGTCATGCCCTATTTTATAAAAATGCTTACATTGATTGATTACACTAAGTAAATTCAATCGATGGATTGTCTTATATGATGAATCTTCTTGTAATGACGAGTTTAATATAATACTCATTGCTTATATAATTAATAAATACATATATTTTTAAATTTATTTATTAACTAAAGTGTGTGTACATTTACACCTCTTCCTTTGCTTTTTTAATTTCTTCCTCTGATGGTGTTTTACTTGTTTGATGATATACTTTTAATAATTCTACCATACCGGGTGTAGAAGAAGCGTTTACTCTACCGGGATTATTTGGGTCCAATACTTCTCTGAAAAATTCACTTCTAAAATCGAATGTAATAAAATCATTTGGATCAATCTTCGAATTATCTATGCCGTAATCCGCACATTTTTTGGCTTTATTCACTCTACCTGTATTTAATCCGTTGTTCCAAACCTCTGTATTTGTATCAGGATTTCCACATTTATCCATTTCAACTACCGATTCCTTTACCTTATTATCATCCACTTTATTACATGTTGCGCCACCCTTTTGTTTCTTATATGTGCGATTCTTTCTACGTTTGGATTTATTGCGCTTTTTATAGGTTTTACTACCTCCTTTTTCTTGTCCTGTTACTGTTACTGTTGATGCTGATCCTCCTTCTTCTGTTTCTTCTTCTGTTACTGTTAGTTTGGACAAACTAATATTTTCACCTCTAATGAGACCAGTAGCTATTTGATTGTTAAAATATGTAGATTGATTTGACTTAGTTTGTCCTATTGTCATAGTTCCATTCGTTCCTGTTTTATCACTCTTAATTTGCTCCTCTATATAATCATTAATTTGCTTCTTAATATGTTCACCAACATTACCGATAGTTAAATCTTCTTTTTTATTAATCAGTATTTTGTGATTATTAATATGAATATTGAAAGAGTTTTTTTTTAAGGCCTCAAACATTAGATTATCTTTACCGTCATTGAATGTGACCTTATCAGCTTTAAAATATTGTTTTGGTTCTTCTTTTGGTTCTGGTTCTTCTTTTGATTCTGGTTCTTTCTCCTTCTCTTCTTTCTGCTTCTTTTCTGCTGCTTCTGCTGCTTCTGCTATTGCTGCTGCGGTTGCTTTTGCGGCGGTTGCTTGCTCTATCTCCTTCTCTTCTTTCTGCTTCTTTTCTGCTGCTTCTGCTATTGCTGCTGCGGTTGCTTTTGCGGCGGTTGCTTGCTCTATCTCAATATTATTCTTGATCTTATCAGCATAGCTTACGGGTTGTCCTGCTGGTTCTGTTGCTGCTGTTGCTTCTTCTGCTGCCTTTTCTGTGGCCTTTTCTTTGGCCTTTGCTTTGGCCTTTGCATCGGCATCATATTTGGCCTTTGCTTTGGCCTTTGCATCGGCATCATATTTGGCCTTTGCTTTGGCCTTTGCATCGGCATCATATTTGGCCTTTGCTTTGGCCTTTGCATCGGCATCATCTTTGGCCTTTGCATCGGCATCATATTTGGCCTTTGCTTTGGCCTTTGCTTTGGCCTTTGCATCGGCATCAGAATTGGCCTTTTGTTGAGCCTTATTGTGTCCTCTGCCTCCTCCTGCAACATCGGCTGAAGATTGTCCTTTTACGTTAAACTCAATGGAAGCAATAATATTTTCACGCGGAACAAAATCAACATTGTCGATTTCTTGACCTTTGTCCGATTTATACGGCTTTTTATTGGTAGTGACAGTGAGGGATTTTGGTTCGCTGTCTTTGCCGTCAACCTTCTTTTTGTAAGTAAGTTGATAATATTTCTCGAGACCTGTATCTGCAAAATTATTTGTATTATTTGACATACTACCAGCCACAGCACCAACAGCGCCACCAAGAGCAGCTGCACCGCCCCAACCTAATAAAGCAGGAAGTCCCCCCATAGCAATTGAAGCTAAACCGCCAATAACTGCAAAACCTAAACCACCAGTAGCAATTTGTCCTTTATTATTTGACCACTCCGCACCTTTTTTTGACGCTTCTGTAAGTAATGTTATTTGAGATAACGTGTCATCTGAACGGTTAAATCTATTTATGTTTCTATCATCATTTGTACTTATGGTTTTATCTTCTAATACTGCCAACATCATGTAACCTATACGAGACTCAATTTTACCAGGTGCTTCATGCAAAGTACCATTTGCCAGACATTTTTTAAAATTTAAAATTTCATCGTTTAAAAAGGATATATTATGCCAATCCGAATCAGCATTTGGATTTTGTCCTTCCATACCGGACAACGGTAAAGTAGATGATGTAATATTGTAAATAGCAGTAGAGAATGTACACTTATTAATATGCAATATTTTATTGGTATATAATTCGTTTTTTGCTTCTGCTACCAAGTCTGGTGCTTTTACTGCGTCTCCAAATACGTACCATTGAAACGCATAGTAAAAAAACATAATACGTAAATGTTGTTCAATATTTTCTGACAAGGAAGATGTGCCGGCGTTTTTTACATTTTCTAAATCTAAATTCACTTTGTGATAACCTGTTGTAAAAAACTTGCTTGCTGCGAAGGCGTAACTCTTAAGTCCATCCAATGCCGAACTTGTTAATGCACCAAATCCTCGTATAAATGCCATTGGAGTTAATCGATTAACTAACGTATCTTTAAAACCATTTGTTTCATGTAAGCCCCATGATTGAAATCGCAATCTTTCAGGACTCATATCTCTAAAGCGTAAAATAGAACGCAAATAAATGCGCGAATCTATATTTTCCCGAAATAATTGTTGATTCGGTATTCCTTCGTGAACATCTGTTTTAATTAAGAAGGTAATACCTGTGTCACTGCTAATAAGGCCCTCCATATTATTAATAGTATTTACCGAAATATAGTAATAAAAATCATGCAAGTTTACAAATAATGTGTCTGTTTTATGAGACGCAAATTTACTCGAAAGAACACATAAATTATCCATTGTCGTTAAATACAAGACTAAATATAACTGAATTGCTTCTTTAATATCTCGTTTTACTTGGGGAGTTGGGGTAACTCCATAAATTTTTTTCCATAGCTCTGCATCATCCGGAACTGCTGCTTTTGTAGCTTTTGTAAATGATAGCATTGTTGAATTTTCAGCATTTTGAAATATTTCGTTCTGAATAGTTTCTCGATTTTTATTTTCACACAATAACTGCCATAAATCGTTCACAATAGTTGTATCATTATCATTATAAGTATTTCTTATATTTTTAGCAATTTTCTTCAAATAACCCGCTGAATCTACCTGTAACTGATAATTAGCCTGAATAGACTTTGCCAGAGATTGATATATATTCACATCTGTAACGAATTCCGACAAACCTGTTATGGCTGTGGATACTATACTAAACTCTTTTACAATAGTGGAAACATGTGGTAATTTTTGCTCTGCGTCTGTTAATGAAATACCATGAATAATTCCTTTTGCCATCATAGTAAGATGTTCGCCTGATTCGCGCTTAATACCCCATGTGACCGCTCTGTGTCCGATCGCATCGCTCATCTGAGAAAACACACTTGATTCTGCTGATACTAAACTGAAATAATTTATAATCTCTGTAAAACGTTTAGGATCTTTTGTTGTTTTGCTTGGCGCATCAATTTTATTCGTTAGTTTACTACACAATGTAGGATTAAATTCATCATTATTAGGATTCTCGTATACTATGTCGCCTAAGATGTTTCCAAATTCTTGAATTAATTGTTGGAAATGTGATTTGGCGCCGTCATTTTCACTATCATTGTTACCAATTAATTCCTTTATTTTGTTACCCCCTTCTGTTTTGAAAGACTCAATTTGAAAAGAGGTTATTTGAAAAGCGGTAAGGCAATATAATACAATCGCATCTGTTTCATTCTTTTTATAATGTAAAAATATTAAGTGTAATATTTTACGTAATAATTCAAAATCATTTTTTTCAAACCATTGAAAAGTCGATGAGTTAGACTCGCCTTTGTCAAAAATTTCAGTAGTTAATCTACCAATTATTATAAATAGCAAAGTATGATATATTTTCGTTTTTTTACCATTTAGTCCCGTAATTGTTTTCCTAATTGTATCAATTGGAACGGAATCGTTTGATGGTTCAAATTTTTTTGGTTCTTCTTCTTTATTTTCAATTTGTTTATTTTCAATTTGTTTATTTTCAATTTGTTTATCTAACCAGACCATCATATTAGCTATTTCGGTATGATACTTTTCCGATTCATTAATTTCATTTAACACTTTTACCAAAACAGATTCATATATGTAGACAGGCGTTATTGTTATATCAGTAACTGTAGCTAACTCTATATCTTCAAAATTTATTTTATTTTCGTATGAATCAACATGTAACTCGTACGGTTTTGGATTAGCATCTGGTCCATACCCTACCAAATTCTTCACCAAACTACTCTTTTCTGGATTTAATTGATCCAAAAATGAAATGTCCGACATGTTTATTTCAGTATTAAATTGTGCCCCCAACTGTTCGTCGTTATATTCTTTTGAAAAGATATGAGATATGGCTTCAAAATAATGATAATATTTTAAAACACAAAAGTTGGTTTTATCTAATTCAGGAATAATAGTACGGGTATCAGATTCATTTATTCCTGCTAACCCGTAAAGTGCTTTTATTCCATTATGAATAATTTCATACAGTTTCGCCTTTTTATCAGGGGGACAATCTTTCATTAAATAATAAATTAATATGGTATTGGGTTTATCTTTCTCAGCACTTCTGCGGTCTTTTACGCTTTCACCATCTTCAAATATACATTTATTCGTCATTAATACATTCTTTTCCTGTGTATTTACCACTAATCTAAATAAACATCTGAAAAAATTAATTAACCCATATATTTTATTGGTTTCATCACTATATTCATTAATTTTTTCATAACATGTTGTAACATGTTCAAATGGTAGAAATAGGGCGCTTGGGGGTTCGCTTGAGGGTTCGCTTGAGGGTTCACTTGAGGGTTCGCTTGGGGGTTCGCTTGAGGGTTCGCTTGAGGGTTCGCTTGATATTGATGGGTATGTATAATCATCTGCGAGACCAACAATATGTACGTTCTGTTCGATAGAAGCAGAAACATGTGTTACGCCATACGTCGTGATATTCGAAGACTTTACAACAACATGTGTATTTTTTCTAATTTCGTTCTTGCCATCATATGCTCTAAACTTTAATATATCATATGAAGATCTGGAGTTAACGACCACATTATCGTCCGATTTAAGCACCCATCCATCAGGTGGATTAATACTTTCCCTCACTTTTGTCTCGTCTAACGCCTTAATTACGTTACCTTCGTTGTTAATTTGTGCAAATATGGCAAATTGAATATACGCAAGACTATTTTCATATATTTCTTGAGATATCTCTTCAAAATGTAATGTTGGTTCAGTTGTTACTTGGTTACCAAGTATATTTTTCGCTGTTCCTGTAATTTTATACCCTCCGGATTGTTTTTGAGGAGGCATATTATTGCGTATAAATTTATCAGGATTTCCTACGTTAGAATAATGATGTAAATGATTGGGTCTATTGCTTCCTCTTTTTGCTGATGATGCTGAGCCTCCACCGTGTGAAACTTTTGGTGGATTTATAATGTCGGCAATAACTTCAAACGCGTCGGCAATCCCAGTATTTTTATCATGTCTGGTTATAAATTCATCCATCTCCATATACAAATGCTTATTTGTAGCATTATGATCACCTGACCTCTGTAATATAGTAGAATAAGGAACTAAATTCTGTGATTTTCTAATAATTGTAGATAACTTATCGGGTTTAATATAACCAAACATATCATACTCATGTGTATTTATTTCATCTCCTGTAAGATTGATGTATAATTCGGCGGTTCCTTTCCTATTCGCACCACTAATCGGTCCAGCACTACTACTATAGAGTAAAAATTTCTTATTTTCATCTTGTTTCTCCTTATTTTTAATTTTAAAATCGTTTTTATTCTGTGTCGATTTCGCTTCAAAATTGTCCTCATAAAGTTCTTGTTTGGTTGGATTATAAATTTCATGTCTTTTGAAACGTTTTGTTTCAATAGCCATATTTCCCATCTTCTTGAAAACATAGCGACATGCGTTTTTAATATCACCACCAGCATAATTTGATTGTACATACAAGTTAGCAAGCTTAGTGATTTCACTCTCTGAGAAAAAAGGAAAGTATTCATTTCGAAAGAAATTAAATTTGTTAGTCATTGAGGTGGATGTAGCATAACAATTACTGACACATAAATTATATTTTCGTTCAATTATATCAGACAAGGTACATGTATGATTATTACCATCATTCATACTGAGATCCTTCACTGCTATTTCATCCTTGCTGTTTTTTTGCTCATCGCATAATTTAAGATTTATTTCTTTTGAAGCTTGAGCAAAATTAGCGCTTTTAATATTTCCCAATGCTTTTGTTATGTAATCCATACACTCTAATTTAATCAAATCTATGGTATCGTCCACATCAGGCAATGACACGAATACTTTGGTATCAAAACGTCTCATGACTGCGTCATCTAATGACCAGGGATAATTAGTTGCCGCCATTACAACAATATTTTCATATTTATTGACACCGTCCATCATCTGTAATAATGTGTTTACACTATTACTCATTAAACCAGAATTATCTTTGGATCTATCTCCAGCGATTGCGTCCACCTCATCAATAAAAATCACACTAATGACACGAGTGATTTTAGCCTGTCCATCAGTATCTAACCCATCTTTATCCGCGCCTATTTTTTTAATATCGTCTTCACCTATATCCAATTGAGAATACATACAGTCATTCGCTTGCTTTTCCGCGCAATCAAAATATTTTCTGATGTTTTTTTCGGTTTCACCTACGTATTTACCTTTTAGTTCGGCACCAGTGGGGGAATATAATATAATTTTAGTAGGCATATCATGACAATCAGCCTGTATTTGTAGTTCATTTACAAATGAAGTTGCTAATAGTGTTTTGCCGGTACCCGGAGGTCCATAAAATAAAATACCTTTGGATGAATGAGGATATAATCTGGGATATAAAATAGGCATAATAATACCATTTTTGATTTGGTTCTTTGCTTCCTTTTGTCCTGAAACTTTATCAAAGGTGAAACACTTTTTCAAATCATTTTTCGTGGTTTTCACATCGGTGCATGATATTTTATCTTTTTCCTCATCTTTTTTACATCCTCTATCCCTTTTAATCTGCTGCAATTTTTCTTGCAATGGAATAATATATTTCATACATTTTGTCAATTTTGTCTGAAAATCCTTATTATCAACCGTACTATTACTTTCTATTAAAGTATGAAAACAATTTCCAGCAAGAAGATAATTTATTAGCGAGCCTTCGAGTTCTCCTCGAGACATGTAATAGTCCGCCTTTAATATAAACTTATTACCGTTATCTACTAATATTCCGTCTGTTGTATCTGATGCCATACTGTATTTAGTTATAAATATATTACATATTAAATATTAAATGGTTTTATTCAAATTAATTATAATATACTAAATTAGATTAGATAATGTCAACAACTCCGGAATCAAGAACAAAACCTGAACAGTCAACGCCAAAGGGCGTAGATAGTGACAACAGTGCCATATCTCATTATATAAAATCTACTAACGAAATTACTAACTATGCTAATAGCATACAATTAAATTTAACTGGTTCAAATATTATATCTAAAGCGCAAAAAAAAACATTTAAATTGGACAGTATTTTTGAAACTAAGCCAGTAAAATCGTTTGATTTAAATAATGTAGAGACACTAAATAATTTTAGACAGGATTGGTCTAAAATAAGTAATAAATTAATTATAGCACAAGGTAGCACAGGTGATGCTGATGATGATGATGGCACTGGTGATATAAACGCTAACATTGTGAGTGACGTGAAAAAAATGATGAATAAGTATCAGACGCGTAATATCGATAACGCCACTGCATTGTTGGAGAGTAAATTATCGAATGAAAATAAAAAATCGATTATGGAACAATTAGAAGAGGAAGCATTAGAGGTAGCAACAACTATTTCGTCCTTTATGAAACAAGCGTCACAAAATTGGAAAAATAGAGAAAAAGAGATTCTCATGTTTAAAGCGGAACAGCAAAAGCAATTGGAAAAAATTTCCATACAAATAATTTCGGTGACCAGTTCGATTGTTATTGCATATGTTATAATGAATCCAGGTTTTATTACACAATTTCTGGTTCCTCAGTTTCAAATAATTTTTGGTTCAGCAGCAAAGCTATTAAACGCTTCACCTATTGCCAAGTTATTAGATACGGGAAAGGTGACAGATATTGCTTCTACGTTGGAAGCATTGGCGGATTCAGACAATAAAGAAGATCTTACAAAAATAGTTACAGACATTTTCGCTGGGTCTTACTTTAACAACGCAATCAAGATATATGGGATTATCAATGATTCAATAAATATAGGCTTAAACCATAGTGGTGAATTGGGATTTCAGAATTTGGTTTCTAAAAGTGGCGGTTTTATAGTGAAGGATATGATTGGAATTATATCTATTCATCATGCTGATTTTTATATACTTGGGTTGACTAAAAAACTCGGAGATTCGGAAAACGTTTTGACTGATTGGAGAGGGATGGCTAAATCGGGTAAAATAAACGCGCCATTATTCTCAGCTATATTTTCTAAAGAATATCTTGACACTCTTGACCTAAAAAACATTGAAGGCAAAAATATATTTGATTATGCCTACGCAGATAAAATGATAGGAAAGGACGGAAAAGGAACCCTCGATGATTTTATTACAATGTTGAGTGAAAATAGGGATAAGAGTGGAGACCAAGTCGGACTCACTGAAGAACAGAATATGCTCGCCTTTTATCAAAGACATTTTGGCAACATGATAGATTCTAAATATATGCTTAATTTACCTGGCGCAAAAAACGCGGCAGATTTTATGAAAAACGTGTATATTGGTTCAAAATATAAAGATGAAATGCCATTAGTAGAAGATATTTTTAAGAAATTATTAAACGCGGAAAACATTGAAGGATTGGGCGGATACATAGTTACATTTGCTGGTTCTGTTGTAGGACAGGGTGCGAAATCATTAATTCCCAGCGTTGATAAAATCTACGATATCACTATCAATAACGCAATGGGTTTGTACATGGATCCTACCAAATTACAGTTACATGAGGCGAAACAGAAATTAATTGCTGCGAAGCAGAATAAAAAAATGGAAGTAATCAACCAATGGTATAAAAGAATGCGGAAGGTGGATGGCGAAGAAAATATAACGGATTATTTTGAAGAAAAATACGAGGAATTGGAAAAAATGACAACGAAATTTTTTGAAGAACACAAGACCAATAGTATTGTATTGAGTATTATTGGTGCTGCTTATATCAATGAAATTATTTTAAAGGATTATGGTAATAAAATTATTGCTTTTGTTGGCGGCGAAAATCCTTTCTCTAATATTAAATCAAATTCGATCGTAAGACTATTTGAAATTATGTTAAAAAACTTACGATTAGACCGCATTTTACTACAGAAAAGGAATGAATACGTGTATAAACTCAATATGTATGTAATCAAATTAGTAAACGAAGCATACGATATAAAAAAACTATTACGTGGACACATTCACAAGGTTCTTGGATTTTCACAGAAAAAATACGACAGATTAAATAGAAAAATGGGTAATATGAGTAAAGTATCCAAAATATTTGAACTGGCTTTTATTAGAGAATATGTATGGCATAATATGTTTATTAGCTTAACCGTTATACTAACTGATTTTACGGTGGATCAAGTTCAAGCTACGCTAACTACGTATGGCATTGAACGTTCGCAATCATTCTTAAAAAGCGTGAATGTGGCATTACATGGTGCTCTCTCTCCACACGGTATTATAACCAATATGTTTAATCATATATTTTTACCACAAGTAAAAGATAACACAGCAGAAGCTAAAAGATTAGCAAAAGATGAAGAAGCTAAAAGATTGGCAGCTGAAGCATTATCAGAAACAGAAAAAGAAGCAGCTAAAAAATTGGCACCTGAAGCATTATCAGAAACAGAAAAAGAAGCAGCAAGATTGGCAGCTGAAGCATTATCAGAAACAGAAAAAGAAGCAGCAAGATTATCCGGATTTGATAAAGCCCGTAATGCGATTAACGAAAATATGTTAATATCTAATGAAGAGAAAGAAACTCTATTAGCTGAAGTCGCCGCAAAACAAGAGAGCAATGAAACATTATCAGATAGCTTCTTGAATAATTTAAGGAATTACTCACTTGGTCGATATTATGACGAAAACACTTATACGCAGCAGATGCTTAGTTATAGCAAATATAAATCGGATACGTCGATAAGTGATGATATCCCGACTGGCAATGATTTTCCGCGTTTTCTTGGAAAAACCTTTCATACAATATTTGGCGATTACGACTCAAAAACAGACCCAAGAACAAATAATCCAAATTTTGATTTTTTGTTTGATTCAAACTATGATTCTCTCGATATAGACTCAAAAAAACGTGAATTAGCCGACGCACTCGACCTTACTCGATTCGTAATTGATGCACAACAAAGAAACGCAACACATGAATTAGTTCATCTGTTTAGAGGCACGGAAGATAACGAATTTTGGAATGGAAAAACGTTAGAAAATTTTTTTCATGACGAAATGGATGACCCAAATAGTACAGTCGTGCGAGGAACGGTTTCGTCTACAAATTTACAGAATGACGCGTTTTTGATGGCTCTTGCCAGCGAACATGATAAACACACTCTGATAAACAGATTAAAGGGTTATGATACTTTATTGCCCGAATTAATTCAAGGTGGCGATTTGTCGAAATTTCTTGGAGAGGAAAATAAAACATTATTAGATAAATTACAAGGGATACTTATAGGAAATCCTAATAAATTAGATTTATCTACATTGAATGCTGAAGAACTGCAACTAATATTGCAGTTAGATGAACTATTGGAAGAAAAGTTGATGGAGCAAATGGACCCGAAATTTGACACCATAGAAGATATAGAACAACGAGAAACAGCTAAAAAAGATTTCAGAAATTATTATAGAAATTTATCTAAGTCTGAAAACAGGCCAGTATATTCTATATTAGCTCCGGTAATTGAAGGCGTGCTTTCAGCAGATGCTACTACTGATGATTTACAAAATATATTATATTCAGTAAAAAATGCTGGTATTACGACTGGTGCCGAAGAACTTGGTAAAATTGGTCTCGAACAAGGTATTAAATATGGAGTTAAGAAGGGGGCACAAAAATTATTATCGGATGGTTTAAGTAAAACGACACTAACAATAATAGTTGGCGGGCCTGTAGGGGCAGCAATAGCTGTAGCGGATGTTGGTGCAGCATCAGTAGAACAGTTGGTGGGACAGACGAAACAAAAGGCTAATGACATGCAAGAACCAGTTAAAAACTTGGGAGACGCTCTTACACAAATTTCTAAGGTTGGTACAGAATTAGAGGGAATTAACAATGATTTAAAAATATTACTCGAGGATTCATACGAGGGTTCTGACTTAGCCAATTTGATAACTGAATTAAACGCATCAACATCTACATTTTTAGATTCAGCTACAAAAATAACAACCTTAGCGAAAGATGGGTTGGATGAGGTTATAAAAAGCGCAGATGAACTTTTAGCTACACTTAAAAATGTGCGAACAGTCACTTCATTAGGAACCGCACCATTAACAGACGTTATTATTGGACTTTCGGAAATGGTTGGTAAAGATGAAAGCGCACAAACCAGATTTGCCGCATGGCAAAAATTTTATAAAGACCAGGAAAAGTCAAGAAGAGCAGCTGAAGATAAATCAGTAGATAATAGAATTAAAGATGATACGATAGATTATAGAGCCGAGATAATACGTCGCATGGTTTCTGGAAATCCTCAAGAAGCAGCTAATATGATTACTCATATTTTTAAGTTTCATAAAAACGCATTTAACATAATAGTAGATGGTGCAATAAATGGACAATCTACACAGAATATATTGAACCATCTTTTATTCGAATATACGCAGTCAGTTGGCGAAATGGACGGAAAAGACCCTTTGATCGAGAAAATGTTAATAGGAAGCGAAAATCAAAAATTAATGGCGCTATTATATCCTAATGTTGATCCTCATAAAAGAGCACAATTATTATTTACAGATAGAGCTACTCAATTACATATTGAGTCCCATAAAAAATGGTTACGCGATAATCAATCAGTATCTTATTGTACTGATGATGTAACGAATCAAATAGACATTGCCATTAAAGAGAAAGGATACACCGATGAAGAAAAAAACATATTTGATAATTATATTAAAATAATTAAAAACAGATTAGGAATCAGTTCATCGGATGCTACTGGCACTGATGCTACTGACACTGATGCTACTGACACTGATGCTACTGGCACTGATGCTACTACATCTCAGGGAAGTACTCACATATCATTTGATGATATAATACACTTATTTGTAGAAGAGGCGCAAGAATTAAGTACAGAAAATAATGAGAAAGAAAAAAAATTTACCGAATGGTTAAAAGAAGGCAATAAATTTACAGCTGATAGTAATACATTTGCTTATGGTGGAAAAACATTTACGTTGGATAACAGAACGTTGCTAACTTTGAATGAACATGTTCAAAAATGGGAAAATGTTCCAAAAGATCAAGATAAAGATCAAGAACAACAAAAAGAACAAGAAGATGCGTACTTAAACAAATACGATGAATTGTTTGGATCACAAATTACTATAGGTAGGAGACGAGTAACTTTTGATATTAATAATTCGGCTCATGTGGTAAAAAGATTAGATGATCTATTAAAAGAGATGGTACCGGGTCCTAATGATCCTTTAAAATCTACAAATGGTATTCCAATTGAATTGAGTGCAAAACACTATGAATATTATAGACAAACGGTATTTACAAGACTAACTACATCTACAGATACAGACGCTACCAAATTCAACTACAACGGCAAAGAAATTACTGGCGATAATGACATTATTAAATTGTTATTTCATAAAGAAAATTGGGGAGTTATTGGTGATACTAATATTTCAAAAAATAAACCGTATATTCAAATAGGCGAAGATCTTAATAATCAAACAGGGGAGGATATATGGCAAAGCGCAAATAGACTATTAGGAAATAATAGTAAAAATAATACTAATACGCCAATTTCAGCTGATATACCAAGCACTTTTTTAATGAATGAAAAGTTATGGCGATATACACATAGACAATTTGATTTTGGTGAAGAAACGTTTTTTGAAAATTATAGAGATATACCAGTAGAGGAGGATGATGATATGTCCTTAGAAGATAAGAAGGATGCTCTGTGGCAAAATTTTATGAATGATTTAGTAAGTAACAATCCTGAGTTATATGATATATTAATATATACTGGTGGAGATGGAAAATTTAAATCAATGTATGAAAATGGTAAATGGACAATGGATGAAGAAATTACTGACTCAACTACATTAAGAAATGCATTTACCCGACGTATAAATAATTATTTTGGCAAGAAAACTGGACCCCCAATCCAGTATAATATGGATCAGTGGAACAAAGATCAAGAAGAAAGGAAGAAAATCGCTGAGGCAAGAAGAAAGGCTGTAGATAGTGTTTTGGAAAATAATGAATGGAGTCGAAAAATTGATAACTTATGGAAGGCAGGAATTCTTACAGCTGAAGGCGAAGCAGCAGCAATTATAGCAAAAGCAGGTAGCAATGGAGAAGAAATGGAAAGACTCGGTAGAGAAGAAGTGACGAGAAGAAGTGAGATAGATCAACTCATGGCTGAGATATCTGCATTAGCGCAATTAACTGGAGACTTGAATTTTGATGACACAATTCAACAGTTAATGTTAAATGAGTATAATAAAGATGAATGGACTAAAATGAAAGATAAACTAACTCAGGATCAGTATAATAGGTGGTGGTTGCCAAATGTTATGCTAATAAAAAGCCCAAAGGATCTTCAACTCGATTCTCTATTAGATACACTCGAAATATTAAAGAAACAACAAACAGAGCGAAAAGAAGAGGTAGAGAAGGCTGGTATAAACAAAACTGATTTTGATGCATATGTGAAATCATTAGAATGGGTAGAATATATACGTGCACAACGCGCTGAGTTTCATTTATATACAAATACAATTTGCCGTTTAAAAGACTTATCAGGAACAAATCCAACTGAGTTATTGAATACGCTCAGTTCGTACAATATAAGAGACGACGAGTTTGAAATGAAATACCAACAATATTGTTTGAGATTAACACCAAGAACATTATCAGCCCCCGATACTGATAAACGATGGAACAGTGATAGGGATGCTTATAGTGGATGGACATATGTAGGGGAACGCACAATGCGTCATCATTGCACTCCTCCTGCAGGTACATCAGACAGCGCTTTTACAACAGATTTTTATGACATACCAGGTAACGCACAAAATGTTGAAAATTATATCCAACAAGGATGGGATTGTAGACTGCTATTACCAAGTATTTTTTACATGTATGGTCATGATATAATGACAACAGAGGAGTGGATAGAAACATTGAATGCCAGGAGTAAGTCAAATACCCCAATGTCAACTGGTGGTGCAAAAGAAGATACCACATTTGCGCCTAAGCCAAAAGAAAGAAAACAGTTCGATTTAATAAAAGAATTGGATGACATCGATATGCCCGATAACGTCAATTTCATTAATAATTATTTTGATGAAATAAACAAAGTTCGAGATAATATTCAGAAGGAACCAGAAAACGAGTTGGAAAAAGTGAAAAAAATATATACAACTGTAGTAATCAATATACTGAATAATTTACATTTTTAGTTTGAGTTTTTTAGGCTTAGACTTAAGCTTACTGCTGGTGACCTTTTCGCACATGTTTTTTTCACGCGCGGATTTATAATCATTATATTTCTGGCTCAGTGTTTCAAGTTCAGTGATCCACATTTGAGATTCCGTTGTAGTTATACACAATTCCAATTCTGTCATTTTATCTTTATGTGACTTCATGATCTTCGCTACATTTTCCTCTGAAACACTGTCCATTGGCATTTTGACCAAGTATTTATAATCTTCGTCCTCATCTACCATATCATAATTTTTGGATTTCAATAAAGTTATGATTTCATCCTTCTTCTTACGACGAAGGTCAATTGTTTCATCCAGATTTTCCTGAATATATCGAGCACGATTGCTCAAAACAACTAATTCGGCATTCAGTGAATCGATAATATACTGCTTACGCTTCACATAGACTGCCATTCGAGTATCAAAGTAATCATCCATGATTTCATATACATTCTTATACAATTTCAACTTCTCAGCGGCATCAAACATGTGCATATTCGAAGTCGTATTTGTAGTATAGAGCTTGAAACTCTTCTCAATACCATTCAGTCCATATTCATGTGTTTCCGATTCCAGAATTTCAATCGAACCTTTTGCCAGTTGAATCGTAATATCTACCACCTTGTCCGTACTCATATCGGTATAATCGCGTACCATGCCAGCAGTCGACGACTTCTTTTTAGAAGCAGTCTTCTTACTATCAATCAAGTCCTCAAGGAACTTCTTGTAGTCGTCGGTCCATGTTCCAATCGGAAGCTCAGTAATGCGAATGGAATCGTTTCCGACCTTCTCATACACACCTCGAATCAAATATTTGCCTGCGTCCATTGAAGAGATAGTCCCTTTGAATCCTTCGTAATAAGGCATGAGAGGAGTAGAACTGGTATCTTTGTTATGAAGTTTGTTCAACAAATATCCGATAATATCGACTGGATTATAACACATAACATCTGTACTGAAACCGGTTCCGATACCTTTCGATCCATTCACTAATACCATAGGAATAATGGGTGCATAATAAATTGGTTCTACCATCTGACCATCGTCGTCCAAGTATTTCAATACTTTATCGTCAATGTCGGGATAAATAATTCGAGTGAGCTGGTTTAGTTCAGTAAAGATATATCTTTCACTCGCACTATCCTTTCCACCAGAAAGACGTGTTCCGAACTGACCGTTTGGCATTAACAAGTTGATGTTATTAGAACCGACGTAATCTTGTGCCATACCGACAATTGCGCCATTCAAACTGGCTTCTCCATGATGATACCCACTATGTTCTGATACATAACCACTAAACTGTGCGACTTTGATTTCACTGGTCATTTTCTTCTTGAATCCACTATACAAGATTTTACGCAGACTAATCTTCAATCCGTCCATCAGATTGGGAATAGAACGTTCACAATCATACTTTGAAAAGTGGATCATTTCCTTGTAAATGAAGTCTTCGAAACTGATTTCTTGGTGACTGGTATCCAAATATAACGACCGGTCGTAGTCACCCAACCATAGTTTACGGTCATCAGCGCGCTTCTTATTGAACACCATGTCGATCGCGTCATCGCTCTTATCCGTGAATTTGAAATTCACTATTTTCTTGTGTTGGAAATATTCCTTGAATTCCTTACTGGTACTGGTTCCCAATCCCTTGTAATACTTCACCTTCCAACCCTTACCTTCATTGTTGAGTTGCTTCCAGGCTTCATATTCACCATCATTGTAAAATACCAATTCTTGCGCTCCCTTCTTTGCCTTCAAGATAGGAGTATTCATGAATCCGATGAAATTCAGTTTGGTGATAGATGCCCATTGTGATTGGAACAAGTTGATACCGAGTCCCTTGATATGAGAGCCATCCAAATCCTGATCCGTCATGAACAGGATTTTACCGTATCGCAAAGATGCTTTGATATCTGCTTCGGAGTCGTATACTTTGTCCGTTTCAAGACCGAGAATCCGTTTGATTTCAATGACCTCTTTGTTTTCGCTAATACGCGCAATGGTTTCACCACGAACGTTGAATAGTTTACCTTTCATGGGATATACGCCAATAATATTTCTATCCTCTGTTGAAAGACCTGAAATAATACCGGCTTTGGCTGAGTCACCCTCACAGAAGATAATAGTACATTTGTGAGAATCAATAGTTCCAGCCAGATTCGCATCAACCAACTTGGGAATTCCGCGAATAGACTTGACTTTGGCTCCATCGCTCTTCTTGGCGGTTTTGTTTTGCTTTACTTCTGTAAGAGCACATGCCGCATCCATGATACCCATCTTGGCAATCTTTTCAACGAATTTGTCGCTTACGGTACATGCTGAACCGAATTTATTGCTGGGTGTGTTCATGTAATCTTTGGTTTGACTGTCGAATGCGGGGTTCTCAATATCACAACGAATGAATAGCATGAGTTGCTCCTTGATGGTGGTGGTTTTAACCTCGATCTTTTTCTTTTTCAGAATATACGCTACCAGCTTTCTGATAATCTGATTAAGAATATATTCCACATGTTTGCCTCCTTTCGATGTGTAAATACCGTTTACAAAGGATACTTGTACAAACTCATCACTTGGAGATAGGGCAACGATGTATTCCCAACGATCTTCATCCTTTTCATGAGCACGCTTTGCGTCGTCTTTGCTACCGATGTATAGGTCAGCGTATTGTTGGAAATCGCGAACAGGGACGATTTCATTATTATAGCGTACCTTGACAGTTTTTTCGGTCATTGCTGCGATATCATAGACGCGCCTCTTGAATAGTGCCAATTCATCGACACTTAGTCCAGTCTTTCCTAAACGCGCATAATCGGGCTTGAAAGTAATCTTAGTATAAGGTTTTCCGCGATATTTTTTGATGACAGGATCTTCAATGATGTCCAAATTATTTCTGTATTTTTGTGTAAATTTCAATCCGCGAACATGGTCGACGGTCTCCAGTTCGCCTTCAGTCGACCAGATAAATATGAGCTTGGCACCGAATCCATTCTTTCCACCAACGATTTTTTTTTCTTGTTTATCATAGTTTGTACCAGTGCGCAGGTGTGCGAAAATCATTTCTGGAATCCAAATATTATACGTAGGATGTTTTTCGATGTCAATGCCAGTGCCATCATTCATAAATGACATGGTGCCATCGTCTGAAATAGAAACGTCGATAAGAGACAGAGGAATAGTGTTTGACTTACAATTAGCCATTGCCTGTTTCATGCGAATAGCATGATCGCGACAATTCACGATTGCCTCATCAAATAATTTATATAATCCTGGAATATAATGGAAAGGTCTTTGAATCATACAGTTGGCTGTATCATCAAATACATATCCTTCTGTATCTATATTTTCAACAGAACCGATGTAGGTATCTGGATTATCCAAGATATGTTCCTTGTCCGTTTTCTTTTGGTATTTTGCTGCGAGATTCGATTTAATCGACATACTACTTATTATGTTTCATACTATGATATTTTTAAGTAGGTTCAATTTTTATTTTAATGATATTTTATATCGATTTATTTTCGCATTACCATATCACATAGGATAGTTTTGAAATTTTTATTGTATTATTCTACTACATAATACAATAATTAAATAAAAACGAATGTTACAGTTATATTTTTTTATCAGGAACAACAATCATAGGATTGAATACGGATGTAACTATTGGATTTGCTTCTCGTTCTTCTTGTTCCTGAATAATTTTCTGTTTACGTTGTAGAGAGAAATTGGTTATCCCATGATCGTGAGACGCCAATTTACCTTCACCTTTTCTAAGATAAGTAAATTTGCTCTTCGTCATCTTGTAGTATACACATATAATTAAATTATCAAAATAAAACATTATGTAGGTATTATTAAACTACATTAACTTTTTATTTTTTTTATTTTTTCAAAAAGTATTTTGGGATTTTTCATATTTTTCTTCGAAAAAAAGGGTCGAATGACTCTTTGCAAAAAAAAAAAAAAATAAAAAAATGAAATTGCTACTGTTAGAAAAGGGTTTCCAAAAATGCCTAAAAAAAGATGTAGGAATCTTATGTAGGACTAAAAAAAAGGCACTGTAAATTTTTTTTTCGCCCCCTTTTTTTTTGTGTCATTATAAATTTTTCAATGGTAACGGAATGATAACGCAAAAGTCGCAAGGAATTAAATATTTTTTTCCCCCTCATTCTACCTAAGCATTATATTTTATTCACTATGCGACAAAACACTACATTATCCTAAAATGATAACATTTTTGCGACAATTGTCGCAACATCGTAAATGGTTTAAGAATTAAAAATATAAATATATTATATTATGATAAAAAAAAATCCTGGCGAAAATTCATTTTTTTGTAAAATTTGTGAATACAGAACATTTAATAAATATGATTGGACAAAACATTTGAATACTAAAAAACACATAAAAATTGCGAATAAGTCGCAGAATAATTCAGGAACTACAATACTACATGGACAAAGCAGTACAATAGATGATAATAAATACACATGTGTAACATGTGGAAAGGGTTATAAATTTAGTAGTGGTCTATCGCGCCATATAAAATTGTGTTCTAATGCGACGATAAATCCTACTATTGAATATGAAACTCTGGCACCATTGCAGCCAGAGAAGACGATACAAACGAATGTAGATATAGTGACTACACAACATGAGCAAATAAAAAATCTTCAAGAATTACTACAGAAGACAATTGAAAATCAACAAAACATGATAGGAAAAATAGGAAATACTACGACTAACAATATTAATAATACTATGACGATTAACTTAATATTGAATGAAAAATGTAAAAATGCAATGAATCTCACTGATTTTATGAAATCATTAAAGCTTTCATCTGATGATTTGAAATACACATGTGATAATGGTTATATTAAAGGGATTACGAATATTTTTGTAAAACATTTAGCTGATATGAATCCTAATAATCGTCCGTTTCATTGTAGTGATAATAAAACGTCACTGGATTTTTTTGTGAAGGACCAAAATATTTGGGAAAAAGACAATAAACATAAGAAAATCAATCATAGTATTGAACAAATTACACAGAGGCAGATTCAACATATAAAGGAGTGGGAACGGTGTTATCCAAATTGGAACGATACTGAAGCCGGAACCGAAATGTACATGAATATGATTAAAGAATCAATGGGTGGTATGACTGACAATGAGAAATCCATAAATATAGAATACATCAAAAAAGAAATTGGAACCAAGATGGAAATAAATAATGTACTTCAAGTAGAAGACATACCATCTGATTCAGCAACAGTAGATGAAAAATAAGGGACTAATATAAAATAATGGCAAATTATATAGAATGATTTATATGTTGAATGTAGGTAAATATAGAAATAAATCGAAATGTAAAATAGCATGTTTGATTGATGAAAATAGAGCTATTCCGCCACCTCTTAGCACGCTTGGTAGTTCACCTTTTTCGAATCGTGCTGCCTATATTAATAGTTTATATCGCGTTAGAACACAGACAGTGATACAAACAATCGCTATAGATCGTCAATTTGGACGAATACCAGGAACGGGAGGTCGCATTCTATCAAATTTTTGATTTATGCGTTCGCTGGCATTATCAATATACTTATTTAGAAATAATTTTTTTTCTCTATTCATTTTATAATGAAACGTCCTACTAAAAGTTCTGATGGAAACTATCACATTAACGGTAAGTCCTTTGAAGTATTAATTGGGTCTCGAGCTATGGTGTGGCACGGTACCGCTTTTAAAACTACTGGTGGATTACATAAATCTAACTTGTTACAGAACAAGCATGGTCGCATTGTGTCATCAAAGAAACACGCTACTGCTAAAAAAGAGAAGCGTCTTGCAAAGGCTGGTTACAGCACCAAGAAGGGACATTTTGGTGCCATTAAGAATGGTTCTGCTGTTAAGAAAAGTCGTAAGAGACGTTCCACACGTAAAAATAAATCAACTCGCAAAAAGTAAATAATCTCAATGTAACATATACATAATATTATATGTCACGTAGAACGACCAACAATAACGCGAGGGATAATCAACTTATGGAAAGAGCAAAGCGGGATCCAGCTGTCCGTGAACAAATGACAAAAGCAATGGAAGAAGATCCAGATTTAGTAGAAAGTTTTACGAAACATGTTAGACAAAAATATAGTGAGGCTAAATGGAATAATTTCACTAAAGAACAGAAAGCCGAGCTTGTAACAAAAGCTATAATAGCAAACCGTATTCCTATGCGTAGAATAGGTGGGAAATCCAAAAAGCGCCGAACACAAAAAAAGAAGATAACTCAGAGATATGTTCCAAAAAGACTAACAAGGAAGGATAGAAAAAAGCAAATACGCGAATTGAAAAGATCAAGAAAGCAATACAAGAAGGGGAATTATTATACGCGTAAGAAGGTGAAATCATTTACCTCTAAAAAATCCAAACATATTACCAAAGCGGAGAAGATGTATAAAATTCGTAGTTTAAAACCATCACGAAATTTAGTAAAAAAAACAGGATGTTCATTATCTTCTCTGAACCAAATTATTAAGAAGGGTCAAGGTGCTTACTTTTCATCTGGATCTCGTCCTAATCAGACGGGTCATTCGTGGGCGTATGCCCGTCTCGCGAGTTCTATTACAGGGGGAAAATCAGCGGCAGTCGATTTTAAAATACTCGAAAGTGGATGTGGAAAAAACAGTAAAGCATTAAAACTGGCTAAGAAATCGAGAAAGCGTCATGGTAATGGTAGACGTAGAGTAGCTAAAACACAGATGTAATATTACTTAGTAAATCGGTAAAATATGCTGGAGTTCTGTAGTATTAATTGCGTTATTAGAGAAGTACATATTAATGAACTGTCTTGTTTTTCCATTATCAAATGATTTTGTAATTTTTTGATATTGTGTAAGTAACTTTGCTTTAGAGAGCTTGGTATGTGTAGGTTTGAGTGTAATACAGATGATGTGGTTTTCGAGCAGGTAGGGCTGTTTTTGGTTAACGATTGCATATTGAAATTTGTATTCACCATTACCATATCCTCGGTTAACGATGAGACACATATCGTTTTTTCCATCACGATCAACATATTGTTTTTTTGAATCATTTTTAAAGTCCTTCGCTACAATTTTATTGTCTTCAATATTGGAACTGTAAATAAGCATGGTTTTGGTTTTATCATATGTCAGTTCAGATTTTACTTGATTCCATACAACAGTTCCTACGCCGACTTTAAATCCCATTTGGTCCAATGTAGTGGATTCTTTATACATCTCATGTATCTGTTCAATCTTGGTTGGGTCATGGAATATAGTGAATCCGTTTTTAGCAATAGTGAATCGACTGTTATTTTTAGGAGCATTTTTTTGGATAGTAAAGATGATAGTTTCTTGAGTGGTATCAATAAACTTGGCATCATTACATGGTTCGATCGAAACAATGTTATAATTATTATAAATGTGGGAACGGGTATTATCATAATAAATACAATTTAGGAATGATTTAGGTAATACGAAACATAGGATTCCATTTTCGGCAAGCATGGATAGTGATTTGGCAATGAATATATTGAATATGTTTGGACGCCCGGTGAAATAGGACCAATACGATACATCGACGTCTTTTTTAGGAATAACGAAATAAGGTGGGTTTCCAATAATCAGATCATATGGTTCAGATGAAGTATAGGTTAAGAAATCGGAATGATGAATATTTACTGTATTACGCTGAAAGTTTAGTGATTTTATTTCATTATAGATAGGTTGATTTAATTCAACGCAGTCAATAGTATTGTTTTTAGTAACGGTTTCCATATTATCAAGATGAGTAATGAATTCGCATGTTCCGCAAGACGGTTCTAATATGCGCATATTTTCCCGAAGAAATGGACGTATAGTATGAATAGCTTGTTGAATCGTATTTTTAGACGAAAAGTAAATGCCTTGTGTTTGTTTTTCTATTTTACTAATATCTTTGGTTAATCGTACTGATAATTCAGAATATAGTGAATTGCTCATGGTGTAATATATATTATTACACACGAGATATTTTAAATCAATTTAATAGTAATTAATGCGTTTAAATACTTGAATCATAAGTATTTAAAGATTTGAGCTGCAAGTTAAATATATAAAGATACTTATGGATTCGTCGACGAATGGGAACGTATTAACGATTAAAACTGTTCAAATTGCTCCGTTTAGAACCTTGATGATCGCACTCAAGGATATTCTATTGGAAACAAATATTACTTTTCAGAAGGATGGAATTCGTATTATTAATATGGACAAGTCTCATACTATTTTAGCGCATCTGTTTTTACAAGCAGAGAACTTCGAGCAATACGAATGTAAGAAAGATAAGATTATTATTGGCGTGAATATGTTTCATCTATTCAAGTTGATTAATTCTATCGACAATGATGACACGCTTACGATTTATATTGAGAATGATGATTACCAAGATGGTGTAGTGTCTTATTTGGGACTAAAGTTTGAGAATGGTGATATCAAACAATGTAAGACACAAAAATTGCGCCTAATTGAACCTGACCACGAAGAATTACAAGTACCCAATGTTGAGTTTTCTTCTATTATTAATTTGCCGTCAAGTGACTTTCAAAAAATTATTCGCGATTTGAGCCCTCTATCCGACAAGCTGGAGATTAAATCGTTGGCAAATGAATTGATTTTTAAGTGCTCTGGTTCCTTTGCGACGGCAGAAATCCGGCGTGTAGAATCAGATGGAGCATTGGAATTTCAATTGAAACCGGATGCGTCAAAGATCATTCAAGGCGAATTTTCTCTGAAGAATTTGGGATACTTCATTAAATGTACGAATTTATGTAGTCAAATTGAAATGTATTTGGAGAATGATTTGCCTCTGGTAGTGAAATACCATGTGGCTTCACTCGGAGAAATCAAACTATGTCTGGCTCCCTTACCAAGTATGTAAACATATATGTAATAATTAAATTGTAATATTATACTATGAAATTATAGTATAATATTAATTGGATAAAAAGGATATTTATTTCTTATTTCTTTTGGAACGTCTACTCTTTTTGGAACGTTTACTACCTTTAATCTTTTTAGAACGTCTATTTCTCTTAGCTTTATTTCCACCAGAATGCTGTTCTTTTCTATTATTATAATCGGCTAATATTGTTTCTAATTGTTTACTGGTACCATCGTCACTTACATTTTTCCAATAAATTCTTCGATTCTGGTTACAAATTCAAATAATGAACGGTCATCTACATCTGCGCTTTCTAAATTGCTTTTAAACGCGTTTGTCTCTTTGTTGATTTGTATTATATTATTCAAAATGTTTTCTGATACATCGTTAATATTATTAGTCATATATATTAATACAATATAACAAAAAAATTGATTTATTATGTATTACAATATAATACATACAAATACAATATGAATACGGATGATCTTAGAACCAATCTTGAAACATGTCTGCGTGATGCTCGTAATAATAATGAAGATATACCACAATTAATTTCTACTATTTCGGGAAATAGTGAAGAAATGAAACAAATATTAGAAACAATAAACTCAATGTTACAATGTGAAAGTATGATAAACAAGCAAAAACAATCAGAAGATGTGGTTACAGCATTCGACGTTGAGCGTGCGTCAATATACAAATTCCCTGTCATGAGTCTCGCCGCAAAATCAAATGATTCAAATATGATGTCCAACTTTGACAAGGAAGTCGGTAAGTTCGCACGTGAGGACCATGCGTTGTGCATATATGCCGATGTTGATTCCGATGAGATCTTCTTGAGTGGTATAGGTGAGATGCACCTTGACAATTACACCGAGAAGTTGAAGAAAGAGTGCAATCTACGTGAAATACGTTTATAAGACTATAGATCTACACGATAGTTATCTTGGTCAGTGTTGTGAAAACTGTAGAATTTAACGAAAATTAATTGTCACGTAAAAAATGAGATATTATTTCATTAGTATGATTTACTATCCATTCATGCATAAAGATATAAAAGGGTGTATCTGTTTTTATGGTTGCTATTTTTATATAAAGAAGAAACATCTGTTTCTTTGAAAACTTTTTTTTAGAATAATCCATTAATAAAATTTTTAATATATTGTTTTCATTTTTCATTGAAATATCAATACATGTTGCCATAATTGATAATAAATTCATTATCCGTAAGTATAAATTATCGTAATATTTTTTTTTACATATACATGGAATAAAAAAGTTGTATACAAATTACAACTTTTTTATTGTGTTATTCACAATACTATACATATGTATACACTCATGTTACCTATTTAGTTGCGCTAATCAATAGGTTCATCCAATTTTGTTGCCAGGTAACAGATAAAGAGTAAAAACCCTATACCGCATAATATACTTGCAATGTCCATGCTTGTTAGTTTGTTTGATATCTTATCCAGTACTGTAAAAACTAACATCAATTTTTTTTTTGGCTTTTTTTATTTAGACCATTTAAATCCGACGGTTTTATTTGCGGTGCGTTCTATTTTATAAGGGGAGTAGAACATTCATAATATCTTCTATATTCTCTCTGGATATACTATCTGTTTCTAATTTATAATCAATAAATGCGTGTTTGAATGTTGATGCTCTATCATCGGTATCATAATTATTAATATTTTCATTAATATATTTTGTCCACTTATAATCAAAAAATTCATTGGTTAATTCTACCGCATTTTTTATTTGTTGTTTTGACATATTGTCATTTAATAAGAAATGTTCATATAAACAACCTATCATACTATTAGGATTTTGTGTCTCTACAATCATATTATTGGTAATCATTTCAGTATGTATATGAAGCATCACATTATATACAGGAGTATTCTTTTCATATGGAATCATCTCTGCTATATTTAATGATACGAAACTATCAGCTGAACGCATTTCACCGTTATAATATATTTTATGTTTCCAACTGATAACTGTATCACGAGAAGGATAATTATCACCCATGCAGTTTTTCTTAAATAATACCATATTTTCTGCTGTCAAATATGTTTTTATAATAGCACGTACATGATTTCCGCGTATAGTATGATGCGATGGAATGATGTTTTGTATTTCTATAGGACCTTGATCAGTATTAATAGGTGTTCCTTTAAGAAAACACGCGGTTGAATAGACTTCTGGCACAGTATTAATAATAAGTTGCGTAGTATTTGTTACAATACTTGAAATGTTTGTTGCTGCGTCTGAATTTGTTACTCTAATACGATTGATAGCATATGTTGCATCGGATAAGGTAAATGAATTGCCTGAACCATTTATCCAGGTATTACCTGTATCTGTAGAATATCGCCATGTTGTAGCTCCAGCACCAAGAGCAACGGTTACAGTATTTTCATTAGATTTATTTGCGGGTAATGTTAGCGTAGGTGGAGTGGGTGCGACTGTATCAATTATAAAATTTGGAAGTGTAAGTGTTGTAGAATTATCAGCAATATCCGTTACAGTAACCGTTTCTCCACTATATATATTGTCTACTAATGTAGTAAATGTAATAGTATTTGACCCGTTAACACTTGTAGTTGAAGTGCTAAATCCTAATGAAGATGTAATTGTGCCTATAGTATCTGAATTAAAGACGTAACTTGGAGTGTTTATATTATAGGGTGTAGTAATAGGTGTTACTTGAGTTAATATTGGTGCTGTTGTGTCAACATATACATTGTTTCCTATAAATATATCTGAAGATCCCGATGCTAATGGGTTTGAAGCTTGATCAGTCACAGTGCTTGTGTATCCAGTTATTTTTACAACTGAACCATTCGTTCCATCTCCTTCTACAATAACGTATGTACCTGTTAATGTGGTTCCTGTCGAATTAGCAGTTAGAACAACTGTTTTTGGATTTCCTCCATTTAATATATTGGTAGTTGCGGTAATGATTCCTCCACTAAGCACTATTTCAGACATAGTAACAGTTAATGGAATACTTTCACCTGCTTTCATATAATCACCATTACTTACGCTGGTGGTAACCGTAGAAATAGTGGGTGCCGTAGTATCAACATATACATTGTTTCCTATAGATATATCTGAAGATCCTGATGCTAATGGGTTTGAAGCAAGATCAGTTACAGTGCTTGTGTATCCAGTTATTTTTACAGTTGAACCATTCGTTCCATCTCCTTCTACAATAACGTATGTGCCGGTTAATGTGGTTCCGATAGAATTAGCAGTCAGTACAACTGTTTTTGGGTTTCCTCCATTTAAAATATTGGTAGCTGCGGTAATGGTTCCTCCACTTAAAATGTATTCAGACATAGTAGCTGTTAATGGAATACTGTCACCAGCATTAATATAGCTACCATCGGTTACAGATGTTAGAATAGTAGAAATGGTAGGAACTGTGTTATCTACTGTAAAAGATGCTCCGCTCGTGGGAGTTATTACAATAACATTTCCAGCAAGATCTGTTCCAGTGGATAAAGTGATAGTTCCTGAACCGTCTCCACTGGGTACAATGTAATTATATGTATATACGGTTGTGGATGTTTTTGACATGTTGGTTGCGCTGACATTTGCAATTCCAGAACCAGCGATAGCAATCTGTGGAACAGGAGAATCTATCATAGCTTCATTAAATGTGGCTGTAATGATAACAGTTTCAGCATTTTTATAAGGTCCAACGCTATTGTATGTAATAGCTGCGGTAGGGGTGGTGTTATCTACTGAAAAAGAAGCTCCGCTCGTGGGAGTTGTTACAATAACATTTCCAGCAATATCTGTTCCAGTGGATAAAGTGATAGTTCCTGAGCCGTCTCCGCTGGGCACAACATAATTATATGTGTATACGGTTGCGGATGTTTTTGACATGTTGGTTGCGCTTACATTTGCGATTCCAGAACCAGCGATAGCAATCTTCGGAACAGGAGAATCTATCATAGCTTCATTAAATGTGGCTGTAATGATAACAGTTTCACCATTTTTATAAGGACCGACACTATTGTATGTAATAGCTGCGGTAGGCGTGGTGTTATCTACTGAAAAAGAAGCTCCGCTCGTGGGAGTTGTTACAATAGCGTTTCCAGCAGGATCTGTTCCAGTGGCTAAAGTGATCGTTCCTGATCCGTCTCCGCTGGGTACAACATAATTATATGTGTATACGGTGGCTGATGTTTTTGTCATGTTGGTTGCGCTTACATTTGCAATTCCAGAACCAGCGATAGCAATCTGTGGAACAGGAGAATCTATCATAGCTTCGTTAAAGGTGGCTGTAATGATAACAGTTTCACCATTTTTATAAGGACTAACACTATTGTATGTAATAGCTGCGGTAGGCGTGGTGTTATCTACTGAAAAAGAAGCTCCGCTCGTGGGAGTTGTTACAATAGCGTTTCCAGCAGGATCTGTTCCAGTGGATAAAGTGATAGTTCCTGAGCCGTCTCCGCTGGGTACAACATAATTATATGTGTATACGGTTGCGGATGTTTTTGACATGTTGGTTGCACTGACATTTGCAATTCCAGAACCAGCGATAGCAATCTGTGGAACAGGAGAATCTATCATAGCTTCATTAAAGGTGGCTGTAATGATAACAGTTTCACCATTTTTATAAGGACCGACACTATTGTATGTAATAGCTGCGGTAGGCGTGGTGTTATCTACTGAAAAAGAAGCTCCGCTCGTGGGAGTTGTTACAATAGCGT
>Ga0209092_10000384_pt1 | contig 43069 bp, 74 predicted proteins | sample FraStrMetagenome_FD_187446 | JGI IMG/M metagenome (GOLD analysis project Ga0209092, IMG submission 187446) | Marine eukaryotic phytoplankton communities from Arctic Ocean - Fram Strait ARC3M Metagenome (SPAdes) (version 2) | ecosystem: Environmental > Aquatic > Marine > Oceanic | place: Fram...
AGTAAAGGACAAATATTAGCTCAAGGGTATAATGGGTATCCTCGAGGAATGGATGATTCTGATTATACAGATAGAGAAGCAAAGTATACTAAGATTGTTCATGCTGAAATGAATGCAATATATAATGCTTCTTGGAATGGAGTATCTCTAGATGGTGCTGATATGTATGTGTATGGTTTACCAGTATGTCATGAATGCGCTAAAGCAATTATTCAAGTTGGAATCAAAAGAGTAATAGTTCCATATAAAGGAAGTGCTCCAGATAAGTGGAAAGATTCTTTTGAATTGACTAAGAAATTTTTTAAAGAAGCAGGCGTAATAGCTGAGCTAGTTAGATATGAATAAAGAAGAAGTAAAATTTAGTCCAGAAGAACTAAAGAACAGTAAAAGAATTTATAAATCAGCAACTCCAAAATATACATTAGATTGGTATATTAAATGGGTTGCATCTGGTTTTATCTTGACAGCAATGTCTATTCGTGGTATTGATGGTTACCTAATGGTTGACCTAATTATGTCATGTATTGGTATTTCATTATGGACTGTTGTTGCAGTTCTTTGGAAAGATAGAGCCTTGATTCTATTAAATGGGGTTGGATTAATATTCCTGTTAAGGAACTTATTTCAATCGTTATAACTATATTATAGTGAGCTACTCTAATCCAGTCAAAATACTCACTTAAATAAACTGATATAAAGGAGAAAAAATATGTCAAAAATAAAAGTCGGCATCGTAGGTGTCGGATCATGTGCTAAATCCCTAGTGGAAGGCATTCAATACTACAACGAAAACCCAGAAGATAAGATTGGTCTTATGTACGAAGATATTGGTGGATATAAAGTCCATGATATTGAGTTTGTTCTAGGGTTTGATATTGATAAAAGAAAAGTCAATAAAAAACTGGCAGAAGCTTTACGAGCTAAGCCAAATTGCGCAATGGATCATGTAGATCAAATTTATACGAATGGTGAATCAAACGTTTCGTGTATTGCTGATGGAGCTAGTGTATACTCTGCTCCTGAACTAGATGGCATTGCTCCTCATATGCATGAGTATCCAGATGAAGTAACTTTCGTTAATGGTGCTCAACCAGCAGAATCTTTTGATCGTACTGTAGAGTTACTTAAGTACCACAATGTAGATGTTTTAGTTAACTACCTACCAGTTGGTTCAGAAGAAGCTTCAAAGTATTGGGTTGATGTTGCATTAGCAGCTGAAGTTCACTTTGTTAATTGTATTCCTACTTTAATTTCAACTGAAGATGCAGTACATACTGAACAAAGATTTATCGATAAAGGTTTATCAATTGTTGGATCTGATATGAGATCAGCTTGGGGAGCCTCAAGAATGTCTGAAGTACTTCAAGGTGCTATGCTAGATTCTGGACTTATGGTTACACAACATATTCAAATGAATATGGCTGCTGGATCAACTCAAGGCCAAGAACATATTAGAACTGGTCGTACAGCTAATACTGATTTCTTAAACATGGCTAAAGAGTATCGTTTAAAAAATAAACATGTATCTAAAGAAAATGTTCTTAAAGGTCAAAACATTGTAAGAGACGAAAGTACTGCAGGTATGACACTTTATGCTGGACCATCATTAACTGTTTTACAAAAACCAGGTGGTGATTATATCCCTTCAGATAATAAAATTGCAAACTTTGATATGGTTGCTTATGGATTTGCTGGAGCTCGTTACGAAATGTCAGCAAGACTTTCTGTACAAGATTCACCAAACTCTGGTGGAGTAGTTGTTTCAGCTATTCGTTTCTGTAAGGTAGCTTCTGAAATGGGTATTGTAGGTTTCCTAAGAGGTCCATCAGCTTGGACACAAAAGACACCACCAGTTCAGCTAAAAACTCAAGATGCTAAGTTCGAATGTGATGCTTTAGCAAGACGTGTGATTACTCCAATGACTGAACCTCAGTTAAAAGAGAATCGTCCTAAAGCAAAAGACCTTCCACACACTTTCCAATCAGGAGAAAACGACTATGTCTAAAGTATTAGTTAACACTTTTGATATTGATGGTGTGATATACTTCGGGGAAGAGCATTATGGCGTAAGACCCTGTGACATGGATATTATTGTCACAGGGCGGTCGTTCGAACAAAGAGAAGAAACAGAAAAAATGTTAGAATCTCGTGGCATATATAATAGAGTAATGTATAATCCATTGAAGAGATCAGATCCAGCATATAGCCGTGAAGCTTCTGGTAAACATAAAGCTGAAACAATCCAAGAACTTGAAAATTTGCATGATTATAAAATTGGAATGCATTTTGAAGATGATCCAATTCAAATAGCTGAAATTAAAAAGCTTCATCCTAATCTTAATATTATTCACTTAGTGAGAGAAAGCGAGGAACATGTCAAGTACTAATTTATGGAAACACGTTGATCAAAAAGTAGCAGATGATATCTCTTATTTTTGGAAGCGTGTTATAGAAGGTTTTGATTTTAGAGCTGGATTGAATGACTCCTTTAATGGAGATGATCCAGCTATTCAATGGAATACCGAATATTTTGGTCCTAATGTAACTATGGACGATCGTCTAAGATACATGGCAGAAAATATTTCTACGAATAAAGAAATGTCTGACGAAAATAGAGTGCTTAATTTTGTAATCACTCACTTTTATGGAGGTAGAGACTGCCATAGAATCTTAAATGCTGAACTAGATCCTAGAAAAGCATATACTGATTTTGAAAGAGTTTTAATTGATCCAGAATATCTGGAACAAATTAGATCTAATTTAGATAGAGCAAAAGGATTAGGATATTCTATTTGGTCTAGAACAGAGTTACATACCTCTCTTATGGGTGCATCTAACAAATTTGCTAGAGAAATTCATGGCCATCCAACTCATGCTGTTAACATGATTAGTTGGTTAGCTGATTGGTTAGTAGATGGAACTGTAGATAAAATCCTTCATTGTAGATCTTTAAAAGAATGCTGTGAAGTACTACTTTCAAAAGAAGGTATTGGTCCTTACTATGGATATCATGGAGCAACTGACCAATCAACAAATCCTAAATTAAATTTTACTCATGATGAAGCATTTGTGTTACCTGGCCCAGGATGCCAATTTACATTAAAAATGCTATTTCCAACATTGAGTAATAAAGAGTGTTCTCCAGGTAACCAAGTAGTATGGGTTAGAGAGAACCAAGAAAAATTATTCGGTAAAATATACTTTAACGAATATTGGCACAACATAAACGTAGATGGTAAGAATGTGTATACATTCCCACAAAGCGAATTGACATGTTATAGCGCTGAAGTAGCTTTATGTCAATATGGAGTATATTGCGATATGAAAAAGAATACATCAAGAATTGAAAAAAGACAAATTTCTAATACTGATGTAACCTCAATCGTAGAAGCTTTACAACATCAGCCATCATCAATAGAAGATTTTTTAATATGAGAAATATAATAAATTGTCCGTTCATACCTATAGCTAAAAGACCTGGATCTCATCGTGGTGCTCAAGGTGTAATATATGGCGATATGATAAAGGAGAAATATGGAAACTGCGACATCAATTATGGTGGAGAAATTGAAGATCACAATGATTATGATGTTCTTTGGGTTTATCATGGGAGTGACTGGTCTGGTGGCATTAATATGTTTGGTGGGGTCTATGGCTTTCCATATGTTAAAAACACTGTTAACTTTTCTAAGTTCAAAGGTAAAGTTTATTCAATTGGAATGGACTTTCCACCGTATCACCAACAGCTTCAATCAAAACTTGAATCTGCTAAGAAAGAGGTACAACCCGAATGGAATGATGTGGATATCGAAAATCTTGAACGCATGTTCAACGAAGCTGTCAGAGTCGATTACCCAAATAAAACAAAAAATCTAATAGCTGGCGATTCGCATTCAATATGTATGTATCGTCCAGGTTGGACAGTAAATAGTGTTCCGTTTAAAACGTTAAATGGCGCACTTAATGAAGGCCTTGAATCTTTTATTCAAATAGAAACCGAAGGACCGGTAGAATTCTATTTTGGTAACATAGATATTAGGCATCATGTATGTAGGTTGGAAGGCGGTTGGGAGAAGAACGTAAAAGATCTTGCTGAACGATATGTAACGGAGGTGAATAACTTATCTGTTCCAGGTCGAATTTACGAACTTCTCCCAATCGAGAATGAGTCTAGAAAAATACCAAAATCTGGTTTTTATAATAAACAACCCTTCCATGGCACTTGGGAAGAGCGTAATAATGCTCGAAAGTTATTTAACGAAATTATTCATGATTCTGGTTTAGGAATTAAATGGACAAATTATCTATTAAATAAAAAAGGAGAATTGGATTTTGATTATATGGAAAAACCACAATCAATCCATTTATCTAGAGAGTACTATCCATATTGGACTGGTATAGAAGAAACAAATACACTTGAGGAATTTTTTTAATATGAATACATGGGCAAGCATAGTTCCATTGATTGGTGGAGAAACCATCGCAATGGAAAACGTTTTTAAAACAAAACCAAAATATTTTTTAACTTTTGATGGCTTTCAAGCTAATGAAGAGCATTTAAGAAATTATTATAATAATGAAATTCCATATTTGAATCTCTCACAAGGAGAGAAACATACTGAAAGTGTTGATGTAGTTAATACTGTATGTCCTTGTGCAGGTCTAAGTTCTCTTAGTCCACAAGCTGCAAGTAACAGTCCAATGAACGATTGGATGATTAAATCTGCTGAATATGTTTTAAGTGAAGTACAACCAAGAGTTTTCTGGGGAGAAAATGCTCCAAGACTAGCATCTAAAATGGGTGAACCAGTTGTACGAAGATTAAGAAAGATTGGTGAAGCCAATGGGTATACATTCAGTATATACAAAACTAAATCTCTATTGCACGGTTTAAGCCAAGTAAGAGATCGTACATTTTATTTCTTTTGGAAAGGTGATAGAGTACCTTTGATGGAATATGTAGATTTAAAACCATCAACAATTGCAGATGATATTAGAGCTGTTCATGAAGATGCTAATGATCCTATGAGTATGATTCTAACTAATGACAAAATACCATCTGAAGAACCATACTATAGATATATTTTAGAAGAACTAGAAGGCGGTATTACTCACGCTCAGTTTGCGTCAAAGATTACTAAATCAGTTGGTCTACAAGATTATATTGAAGAAAGAACAAATTATAAAGTCGTTGCTAAATGGATGCGAGAAAAGGGGTATGATACTGTTGCAAAGAAATGTGATAGGCAATACCATAAACTCAAAGCAGGTGGCAATATTATGAGAAAAGGTGTAGAAATACCTAAAGATAAAATTGGTGCTTTTGTTGGTCATATGCCAACAAACCTAACTCATCCAGACGAAGACAGATTTTTAACCGTAAGAGAAGCTTTATCAATTATGAAGCTTCCTACTGATTTTGAACTCTTAAATCCTAAGAGATCTCTTAATCATATATGTCAAAATGTTCCAGTTACTACTGCCGAACATCCAGCTCGAATGGTTAAAAAATATCTAGCAGGTCAATTAGATCTAATAGATACAGATTTCTTGGTACAAGATAACAAGAAAAAAACCTATGAATATGAAAAAAGTCCTTTACAATTGGACCAATTTATGTTATAATAGATATATTAACAAACGGAGAATTTATGTTAAATGTAAATCAAAAATTTCCAGGTTTTATGCTCAATGGTATAAATTCTGAAAATCAAATAGTTCAAGTAAAATCAGGTGATCTGACTGGATCTTGGGCTGTAATTTATTTCTATCCAAAAGACTTCACCTTTATTTGTCCAACTGAAATCAGTGAAATGGACAAATTGTGTGATGAAGCTATTGTGATGGGAGTTTCTGGTGATAATGAGTATTGCAAACTCAACTGGAAAATGTCTAATGAACTTATTGGTTCAATTAAACACACACTTGCTGCAGATTGTGGATTAGTATTAGCTAGTTCATGTGAAGTAGTTAATATGGAACATTTCGTATCTGAAAGAGCTACGTTTATTATGAATCCTGAAGGTATTATTCAGCATGTATCAATGAATGCTATGGATACTGGAAGAGATGTTAATGAACTGTTAAGAACAATTCAGGCACTCAAGGCAGGCGGTTTGACTGGCTGTGGTTGGGAACCGGGAGATCAGTTCGTTGCCTAGTATAGATTTAAGACCAAAGAAGAATAGGAATCCTAAAGATAAGAGACCACCTAGGGAAATGCCTTTTGATGTAGCTTTAAGAAAATTTAAAAAAGCATGTGAAAGAGCTGGTATTATACAAGAGGTAAGACGTAGAGAATTCTATGAAAAACCAACAGCTAAAAGAAAACGAAAAAAAGCAGAAGCGATTTCACGCACTCGAAAGCAAGAAAGATCAATGCAATTAGGACCAGATAGGTCTAGGAGAATAAGATAATGTCTATAATGGATAAACTAAAAAAGAACTCAAAAATTAAAACTACTGATATATTGTCAGAAAGTATATTTTTTGGCGAACAGGATTTTGTTAAGACTAATGTCCCTATGATTAATGTTGCACTATCAGGTGATACTGAAGGTGGATTAACTAGTGGATTAACAGTTTTAGCTGGTCCAAGTAAACACTTTAAAACATCGTTTGCTTTACTTATGGCAAGTGCGTATTTAAAAGAACATAGTGATGCTGTATTACTATTTTATGATTCTGAATTTGGTTCACCGCAATCATACTTCGAATCATTTGATATTGATCCAAGTAGGGTATTACATACACCAATTACAGATGTTGAACAACTTAAATTTGATTTAGTAGGTCAACTAGAAAATATTGATCGTAATGATAAAGTATGTATTGTAATTGATTCTATTGGTAACCTTGCATCTAAGAAAGAATTAGAAGATGCTTTAAATGAAAAATCAGTAGCTGATATGTCAAGAGCTAAAGCATTAAAAGGATTGTTCCGAATGGTTACTCCTTATTTAACTATGAAGAATGTGCCTTTACTTGCTGTTAACCATACATACCAAGAGATTGGTTTGTTTCCTAAAGCAGTAGTTTCAGGTGGAACAGGTATCTATTATTCAGCTGATAATATTTGGATTATTGGAAGAAAACAAGAAAAAGTTGGTATGGAAATTAAAGGTTACCATTTTGTAATTAATGTTGAGAAATCAAGATTTGTTAGAGAAAAATCAAAAGTACCTATCTCAGTTACATGGGAAGGTGGTATCGAAACTTATTCTGGTTTACTAGATGTTGCTTTGGCTGGTAATTATGTTGCTAAGCCTTCTAATGGTTGGTACTGTAGAGTTGATAAAGAAACTGGAGAGTTACTTGATCCAAAAGTAAGAGCTAAGGACACTATTGAAAAAGAGTTCTGGGATCCTATTTTTGAAGGCACAGACTTTAAAAAGTTTATAAAAAGCCAATATCAAATTGGTCATAAACCAATGTTAGATGTTGACTATATGGACTTTGATAATGCCGAATAGTGTTATAAGCCAAAATGATTATAAGTTCATAGAATCCAATGAAGAAAATTGGTATGCTATTGAACTCTTGACAGGAAAATGGAAAGGAGTTAGGTATATATATGGTCAGGTCTCTGTAAAAGAATCACCTGAACTTAATATGGCAACTCTTGCATTTACCTACAATGTTGTCGATTCGAAAGGATTTGAAGAAGACGACTTATTGAATGATATTAATTTTAAGAATTATCTTGGTGGTGTGCTACAACATGCCATCGAAGATTCGCTAGATAATGGAGCCTATATTGGAAATAACAAATCAAATACCGACACAGATACTCAATCATCTGATTAATGATGAAGCATACTGCCGTAGAGTAATACCGTTTTTAAAGAAAGAATACTTTGAGCAAGAACACAAGGTTGTGTTTGACCTTATTGTATCTTTTGTTAATGCGCATAACAAAATCCCATCAGGCAAAGTACTTGACCTCGAATTAAAAAAGGTAAGTGCTCCTGAAGATGTTCTAAATAGAACACAACAACTTATTAATGAGTTAAAAGAAAGATCTGATATTGATATGGGTTATCTTATTAATGAATCAGAAAAATGGTGTAAAGATAGAGCAGTCTATAATGCTATCATGGATTCTATTCAAATCATTGATGGAAAAGATTCAGAAAGAGGTGATGGAGCTATCCCTCAAATATTAAATGAAGCATTGGGTGTTTCATTTGATCCAAACATTGGTCACGATTATATTGATAATTCTGATGACCGTTTTGAATTCTATAATACAAAAGAAAGTAGGACTCCTTTTGATTTAGATTACTTCAATAAAATTACTAAGGGTGGCTTACCGAATAAGACCTTGAACATTGCTATGGCCGGCACAGGCGTAGGTAAGTCACTCTTTATGTGTCATTGCGCAGCAGCAAATCTTGAATTAGGAAAGAATGTTTTATACATTACCATGGAAATGGCTGAAGAAAGAATTGCTGAACGTATTGATGCTAACCTTATGGATCTACCAATCCAACAATTAGAAACACTACCAAAGAATGTATTTGATTCTAAAATTGAAAAGATTGGTAAAGGGTCTATAGGTAAACTCATTGTTAAAGAATATCCTACTGGTGCAGCTCATACTGGACATTTTAGGGCATTACTTAATGAATTAAAACTTAAAAAGAATTTCAAACCTGATATTATATATTTAGATTATTTGAATATTTGTTCCTCTTCTCGTATGAAAGCTATGGGTGGAAGTATAAATAGTTATTCCTACATTAAATCTATAGCTGAAGAGCTAAGAGGTTTAGCGGTGGAATTTAATCTTCCAATCGTGAGTGCAACGCAAACAACACGATCTGGTTTTAGTAATACTGATGTCGGATTGGAAGATACTTCGGAATCGTTTGGTTTACCAGCAACTGCTGATTTGATGTTTGCTTTAATTTCTACAGAGGAATTAGAAGAACTCGGACAGTTAATGGTTAAACAATTGAAGAATCGTTATAATGATCCTACTAAATACAAGAGATTTGTAATTGGTATCGATCGATCTAGAATGAAACTTTACGATGTAGAAGAGTCGGCTCAAACTGATATTATGTCAGATATGGCTCCCGACAAACCTATAGCAACGTGGGGCAATAGAGAAAATAAAGACACGTTCGCTGATTTTAAAACTTAGGAGAAAAATATGTTTTTAAAAGCAAAAGATTGGATTATGGGCAGAATTGGAGAAAGAACATCACTTGATGGTCTAGGTCTCATAGCAGTATGTGGTTCTGTTATTTTATTTGGTGGATTAGCTAAGCTTGCAGCTTGGGTTGGTCTTGCTTGGGGCATTTACACTTTAGTTAAATCTGAAAGTTAAGGAAAGTAATTTATTATGATGGATGTGAAACTCATATCATATTCACAACCAGCTGTAGACTTCGATATTCCAAACGATGTTTTACAGCTGGTTGCCTATTGTGCTAGGGTATCTAACCCTGAAAATCAGCACAATGAAGAATCAGCCGAGAAGCTGGTTAAATATCTCATGAAGCATAAACATTGGTCTCCATTAGAAATGGTTTCCGTATGTTTAGAGATTAATTGTCCACGAGATATTGCACGTCAAATCTTACGACATAGATCATTTTCGTTTCAAGAGTTTAGTCAAAGATACGCAGATCCAACTAACGATCTAAAGTTTACAACACGAGAAGCACGTTTACAAGATAAGAAGAATCGACAGAATTCTATAGAGCTAGATAGTGATGATCCTATTAATTATGTGTGGGAATCATACCAAGAAACAATTATAGAAAGGTGTAAAACTGCTTATAATTGGGCAATTGAAGCTGGTATTGCTAAAGAGCAGGCTAGAGCGGTATTACCTGAAGGCCTAACTATGTCTAGAATGTATGTTAATGGGACTCTAAGAAGCTGGATTCACTATATAGAGCTACGTTCTGAACATGGTACTCAATTAGAACATATCAAAATTGCCAAAGAATGTGGCAAAATCATTGATAAGATCTTTACTCCTATGTAAAAAAAGTGAAAATAAATGAAAAAAACTGTTTACATTTGCCGAAAACTGTGTTATAATATCTATATTAAATAATTAAATAAGGAGTTAATTTAATGGAAAAACAAATACAAACACTAAAAGAAGCAATCGTAGCAGATTATGCTAGATTTACTGCAAAGTTTCATGATGCCGAAGAAGGTGTTGCGAAGTTTGCAGAGAATGTAACATTTCACGAAGGCTCTAAATACATTAGAGTTGAGACTGAAAGATCGGTTTGGGGATTCATCAATAAAGGAAATAAAAAGTTTCAAGTTGGTGATCTTCTTAAAGCAGCAGGAAGAAATGCTCCAGCTACTAACAAGGCTAGAGGAAACATCTTCGAAACTTACAGTGTAGCTTGGACTGGACCTCATTACTTAGCAGATCACTCAGGTGGTCTTGCTAGAGGTAATTCAAGACCTACAAACGGAGGTGCGTAATGAAGAAATTTATCGTAACACCTTTTGCAAAACCAGAAGAAATACTTGCTAAACAATCAGTCAGAGATGGCGAACAAAGATATACTGAATCTCAAATTAGAGATATGGTAGGAGCACCATCTATTGAAGAATCAGATGAGTGTTTATGTGGCAAAAATATTAATGAATGTGATGAGGCTTATGTTCACATCACTAGTGGCTGTTGATTATGCATCAACAAAATTTATTTAAGGAGACTGGAATGGAAAAAATAATTACACATCCACCAGCTATTTTGGTAGACATGGATGGAACTTTGTGTCATCGAGATGGATTTACTGATAGAGATCCACACGACTGGTCTAGAGCCAGCGAAGATGGATTAGATCTTGTCGTATCTGATATTGTACAAAGGTTTTCGGCAGATCATACTATTATTATCTTTACTGCAAGACCAGCATCTTCAGAACTTATCTGCAGAAATTGGTTGAAGAGACATAAAGTACCATTTGATCATATTTTTACACGTAAAGATAACGACTTTAGAGAAGACTCTATTGTTAAATGGGAAATGTTTCAAGATCATGTTGAAGATCATTGGAGTGTTCAATTTGTTATGGATGACAGACAAAGAGTTGTCGACATGTGGAGATCTAAAGGATTGAAATGTTTGCAGGTAGCACCAGGTGATTTTTAAAGTTATAGCAAAGAAGAATGGCCATATCGTAGCAGAATATCTCTATGAACTAGAGGAAACTGCTGCGGTATTTGCTCAACGTATGAAAGAGGATGGTTACCAAATTATAGTGGAGAAAATAGCAAGTCATGATTGAATTATATACTTTTATAATTATGTTGGTTGCAATTGGTTGTGCATGGTCATCCTATAAAATTGGTCGCAGAGAAGGAGCAGAAGCTGCTTTAGAAATCTTATACAATCAAAAAATTATCTGTTATGATGACAAAGGTAACATTAAACCAAACCCATTTTTTGATCATGATCCATGGGTTAATGTAAAAGAAGACCTTTGAAAATGTATAAATAGATATACCAACAGGGATATTTATGTTAGCATTTAAAAATTTTAATTTAGGCTCTATTAAAGAAGCCGTAAAACTAACTCCAGGTGAATTAAAGAAACCTAATTCAATTACAGGCGAAGATCGTCTAGATATTTTAGTTAGACTTATAAGAGATAATAAACCTTTAGAATTGGCTAAGGGTGGTACTTTTTTAGTTACTGATATTGACGATGCAATATCGCAAATTGAAATATTTAAAAAATTAGGTAAACCATTTAATTTGCATGGTGATGGTAAAACTATTAGTTCTTCAGATCTTGGAAAAAGTTCTGTATTTGGTGGTGGCGGAGGTTCCGGTGGTGGAACACTTAATACTAAAATTACTGAATCGCACCAATGTGTCTTATGCCAAGCAATGCTAGATCATGGTATACAATCTGAAGAATTCTTTCAAAATCCCGATATACTTAAAGCTGCTTATAAGCAAGTTGATGTTGATGCAACATTAGATGAAGTATTATCTGTGGAAGATGGATGGTTTCATTCTTCATACGAGTCATCAGTACTTTTAATTAAGCAGGGATATATCAATAAGTCCCACAAATTACACAGAAACAGTAAAGAGATGAATACTATATATGCTTTAAAAAATGTAGCATATAAAAATTCAGATCAAAAACCAGTCAAAGATGATAAATGGAACCCAGGCGATATCTGGGCCATTGATAAATCAATTAGTGTTAGTAAAGCACTCAATCCTGAAAATATTTCAAGTTATAATAAAGCACTATTACAAAACTTTGTTGATAGAAAAGTAGTTGCTATATCTCTTAAACTTGTTAAGAAGACAGCAAAAGCTAAAGAATATAATATCAAACTACCACCTGATACTGACGATCATAAAATTAAATCTATTATATTTCAAGGTGAAACTCGTGGAACATTTTGGGATAACAAGGGTGGAACTATCATATTTGATACTGGTAAAATCGCATTTAGATCTGGAGCAGCAGGAGCTGCGATTAAAGGAGAAATTGTTCTCAAAACTGCTAGAGGTGGTGGAGTTGGGTATGGTATAATGGCTGAAGCTATAAAACAAGTTTTTAGAAAAAAGGTACCTGACAATAAGGTTATAAATAAAATAGCTAAGAATATTGTTAAAGGCAAATCTAGAGACATAGCTATATTTTATAATTTTTATAATCACTTTTATAAAAATGATAGTGTTGAAACCTTTGAAAAGGAAATAGCAAAAAAAGATGTATATTGGATAGCATCAAAATTAGCATGTTTATATGTTTTATATTATGCAGATATAAATTCTGGCCCTAAAGCTAATAGATGGATTACGAAAATTGTTAACTACGCTGGATCAAAATCAGAAGATTCTAGCGCATATGTAAAGGTATATCAATAATGGAATATAAAACATTAGAATCAAAAATAAAAGAGTCTGCATTACAAGTAGATGAAGCACCATTAATAATGAATGATAGAGATATTTTTGAGTCTATTACTGATAAACTAAAAATCGAATTCGATAAGCAATTAAAGAAAAATCCTGAAAAGGCTTTAGCATTAATGAAAAGTCTTGGAAGTCTTGTTGGATATGGAGTTACTAAAAGTAAGCAAGGTAAAGGTAAAACTTTCCGATATGAGCTTAAGAAAAAATAATGGAATCGTTTAAAACTTTTATTGCAGAAGGTGTTAATGACCCTTCTATATTTAAAGCTGTATTTTTAGCTGGTGGACCAGGTTCTGGTAAATCTTTTGTAGTTGGTAAAACTGCTCTTAAAGCCTTAGGGTTTAGGTTAATCAATTCAGATGAAGCTTTTGAAAAAGGATTAAAAAAAGCTGGATTAACAACAGATCCAGAAGATATAGCTTCAGCACAGGGCCAAGCAGTAAGAGCTTCAGCAAAAGCTTTAACTGGTAAAATTATGAATATAGCTTTAGAAGGAAGAAATGGTATTGTAGTAGACGGCACTGGAAAAGACTACGCAAAGATTAAAAAACAAGTAGATATGTTAAGAGAAATAGGTTATGCTGTACATATGATATTTGTTAATACGGATTTAGAAACTGCTCAGAAAAGAAATAATATGAGAAGTAGATCTTTACCAGACGATATGGTAAAGAAAATGTGGGATGGAGTTCAAAAAAACATTGGTAAATTCCAATCGCTATTTCGAAATAGAATGACAATTGTAGATAATTCTGAAGGTTCTAATATAGAGAAAGCAACAACTGATGCTTACAAAAAAATACAAACTTGGGCTCAAAAGGCTCCTGAAAATTCCATTGCAGTTAGATGGATAAAGGGACAAAAAAATGGATAATAAAACTAGAAATAATATTGTAGCTTCATTTAATAAAAAATGGAAATACAGAAAAGACAAAGAACAATATGGTATGGCAGATGCTTGGAAGATTATATATTCCGAAGATGCTGAAGGTAAATATGTAGGTGATTGTGAAGACTACGCTCTTTCAATTCTTTACAGACTTTGTGGCGAAAGCCATTTAAAAATGTGGTGGATGTTAATCACTCATCAAGCTGGTATTTGTTGTGTTGGTCCAAGTAAATGGAAAATATCACACGCCGTACTAAGATACAAAGGAGAATGGGTAGATAACTGGACTAAGAAGTTTGGTCCTAAATCTGCTATAGAAAAGAATCATACCTTTCATATATTTTATGGGTATGGATGGGCATACTTTACTGCTTTAAAGATGATTATATCTAAAGTAGTAAGAACGATTAAAGGAAAATAAAAATGAAACAATTTACAGAATTAAGAAAAGAAGAAGTTGAAGAAGCTAAAGCACCAAAAATGAAAGGTCTTTCATTATATGGATCTGAAGTATCAGGCTTAAGAGCTAAAGATGGTAAATTATATAGTGCAAAACCAGTAGTAAGTGGTGGTAAACTAGCATATAAAGTAATGGATGAATTTGGTTCATTTGATACTCTTCCATTGAAAAAATTTGCAGCTAAGTTTGGTTAAGAAATGAAATCATTTAAAACATTTAAAGAATCATTTGGGATATATGAAGGTACTAATGTTCCTCTAGAGCAACCTATGCTTGAAGAGAAAGAACCTGAATTAAATAAGCCTAAACGATCAGGTGGACCTACTAAGTATGTAGTGTACGTTAGAGATCCATCAACAGGAAATGTTAAGAAGATTAATTTTGGAGATAAAAAAGGCGGGCTTTCATCAAAAATTAACGATAAAGAAGCAGCTAAAAGTTTCGCAGCTAGACATAATTGCGAAACAAAAACCGATAAATTATCGGCTGGATACTGGTCATGTAGATTGCCTAAGTATGCTAAAGATTTAGGATTATCAGGTGGTGGAAATTATTTCTGGTAAGCCATATACTGATCGAGAAAACATTAGGCTATTTAATGTTGGAGACGATCAGCAAGAATATGTATGGCATCGTGACAAACAAAATAGAGAAATAGAAGTGTTAGAAGGACAAGCATGGCAGTTACAATATAACGGATGTTTGCCAATACTTCTCGAGGAAAATAATACTTATTACATACCAAAGATGATGTACCATAGACTCATTAAAGGATATAATAACTTAAAGGTAAAAATAAATGTTAAGCTTTAAAAGAAAACTCATAACAGAGGCCGCAGCTAAGAATACTCATATGAAGCATATTGAGGACTTGGTATTAGACGGTGGAGTTAAGGGGGCCCGCCAGGCTATCCTCGCATTACGAGCACTTAGGGATATGCTTTCCGGTAACGCAAAGGTACCAGTAGACGTTACGGTCAAGTGGGACGGGGCCCCCGCCATATTTGCAGGATTAGATCCAAGCGATGGTAAATTTTTCGTTGCTAAAAAGGGTATCTTCAATGCTAATCCAAAAGTATACAAATCTCATGAAGATATTAAAGCTGACACTTCTGGTGATTTATCTTCAAAGTTAATAAAAGCGTTTGATAACTTAAAAGATCTAGGTATAACAGGAGTTATACAAGGTGATTTTATGTTCGACAAATCAGATGTTAAAACGGAGACAATCAATGGAATTAAACATATTACTTTCCACCCTAATACTATTGTTTATGCTGTACCTGTCGGTACGCCACTAGCTAAAGAAATAACTAAAGCTGATATTGGTATTGTATGGCATACTGGATATGATGGTGCTACATTTGAAACAATGAGAGCAGAGTTTGGTAAAGAAATTGTTCCTAAACTTAAAAAGACTTCTAAGGTATGGCAAGTAGATGCAACATTACCAGATTTATCTGGAACAGCCACTATGACAGCTAAAGAAACTGAAGCAGTCACTAAAGGATTATCCGAAGCCGGTAAAATATTTAAAAAAATTGCAGCTTCAACTCTTAAAGAAATTGAATCTGATGAAGAATTAAACTTATTAATCAATACATATAATAATACCAAGGTCAGAAAAAATGAGCGTATAACAAATACAACAGCTCATGTAAAAGGTATGATTGATTGGGTCAATGAAAGATATAATAAACAAGCTGATAAGAGATCTTCAGTTAAAGGAAAAGCTACAATTGAAGCTAAAAGAGAAAGAGTTCTTACATTTTTTAGCTCATCTAATCAAAAAAAATTGAAATTAGTGTTCGATTTGCAGAATTTTATTGTAGATAGCAAATTAATTATTATAAATAAACTAAACAGTCTCAACAAAATTGGGACGTTTGTAAAGACTAAATCCGGATTTAAAGTAACCAACCCCGAAGGTTTTGTTGCTATAGATCGTATGGAAGGTGGAGCAGTTAAACTTGTTGACAGATTAGAATTTTCTGCCAATAACTTTAGCAAAGATATAATAAAAGGTTGGGAAAATCCTAACTGATTAATGGGATACCGAGGATAATGATAACATTTAAAGAATTTGCACAGCATGCAGAAGCGATGACAATGTCGCAACGTATGAAAATGAAAGCCGCCTTTAAAAAGAATAAAGGCAAAATTGCTCTTGGTAAAAAGAAAGCTGCTAAGAAGCTTGCCTCTCCCGAAAAATTAAAAGCTCGAGCTAAAAAACAAGCTCGAGATATTATTATCAAAAAAATCCTCAAAGGTAAATCTAAAGCTGATTTAGGTTTCGCCGCTCGTACCGATCTAGAAAAGAAAGTTGATAAGAAAAAAGGTGCTATAAATAAAATAGCTAAGAAGATATTACCTGCAGTTAAAAAAGCGGATAAACTTAAATTGAAAAAGAACAAAGAAAAGGCAAAAGAAAAATAAATTATGAAAGTAAATTCGTTTAAATTATATCTTAAAGAAGATAGCGGTGATATAGTATTTGCCTTTGGTAGATTTAATCCACCAACTATTGGCCATGAGAAGTTAATGGATGCTATTAAAAAATTAGCACGTGGTAGTCAATATAGAATATATCCTACACAAAGTCAGGATCCAAAAAAGAATCCATTAGACTTTAAATTAAAAGTAAAATTTTTAAGAAAGATGTTTCCTAAACACGCCAGAAATATCATGGCAGATAAAGGCATAAGAACACCTTTCGATGTAATAGTTAAATTGTATGACCAAGGATTTACACGAGTAACCATGGTTGCAGGTTCAGATAGAGTATTAGAATTTGAAAAACTCTTAAACAAATACAATGGTGTTAAAGGTAGACATGGGTTCTATCAATTTGAAAATGGTATTATTGTTAAAAGCGCTGGCGAAAGAGATCCAGATGCAGAAGGCGCTGAAGGAATGTCAGCTTCTAAATTAAGAGCTGCAGCAAATGATAATGATTTAAAAACATTTGCGAAAGGTATGCCTAAAGCGTTTAAAGGAGTAGAAGATCTATTTAATGCTGTAAGAGCTGGAATGGGTTTATCTGAATCAAAAAACTTTAGAAAACATGTTCAATTAGAAAAGGTTTCTGATAGAAGAGAAGAATATATTGAAGGAAACCTATTTAAAGCTGGCGACGAAGTTGTTATAAAAGAAACTGATGAAGTTGGCGTAATTAAAGTCCTAGGTACTAACTATGTTATTGTACAACTAGGCGAAAATAAGAAAAGAGTATGGCTCGATGGAGTAGAAAAATTAGATGAAGTTGATGAAGCATATGATAAAATGTCTGCTAAACAAAAAGCAGCTCATGATAAACCAAGGCCCGATGCTCCTGAAAGTAAACATACTAAGAATTTTAAAAAGAAATTTGGCGAAATGAAAAGCTTTAAACAGTCTATAGAAGAAGCTGATGCAAAAGCAGCTTTAAAAAAGAAGGCAGATAAATCTGGAATGCCTTATGCTATATTAAAGAAAGTGTTTGATAGAGGATATGCAGCTTGGAAAACAAGTCATAGACCAGGAACTAATCCAACACAATGGGGATTGGCTAGAGTTAATTCATTCGCAACAAAATCAAAAGGAACATGGGGTGGAGCTGATAAAGATCTAGCCGCTAAAGTATAAGAGGATAATATGCAAGAAAAATATAATCAAAAGTTTCCACCAGAACTTATTGCTAAAGCAGTAAAGCTAGCTTTATTGATGGGTGGTAATATGACTGGCGCAGTTAATAAAATCGAAAAGATGAAAAAAGGTTTATCTAAAGATCAGAATGTGGCTAATGCACTCAGATTAGCAAATGAATCAGATACTACACAATCATTTAAAAAAATTGTTGCAGAATCTTGGGGTAAGAATTATGAATCGCTATGTGCTGCAATGAAATTAAATCCAATTCAATCGGAAATTCTAAAAGATTATTTAGATCGTGGTCAAATCAAATCTCAATATGTAGGTAAAGCAGCTGGTGATGTAAAAGCTAGTAGAATATACGCATCTAAAAAACCATATGTTGGTAGTACTACTAATCGTAAAGAAGCTTTATATAATGCTATGAAGCTTAATCTTAAACAACAAAAAATCCTAGACAAATATATTTCTTCTGGCAATGTTATTGGTAAATACCAAGGGTCAATGGCTGGTACTACTAAAGAAACTCAAAAATACGCTGGAATGAAAAATTTTAAAGAGCATACTGTATCAGAAGGTAAAAAAATTCAAGACATAGTTCGTAAACATAAAAGAGAACTTCAAAAAGCACAAAAAACTGGTAATTTAGAACTATCTAAGAAAGCAGAAGCTGAACTTAGTAATTGGGCAAGTTCCAATGGTGAAATTCGTGGAGACAATGAAGATGAATTTATTGACTGGTTAGATAATAACCTTGATAATTTAATTAAAGGAAAAATGTAGTATGGCTAGTGGAACTCAATCTGATAGATTAGATAGAATAGAAAACAAGTTAGACAAATTATCAGAAGCTATTATATCATTAGCACGTGCTGAAGAGAAAATCCAAAGTATGGAAAAATTCTTACATCAGCAAATGGATATGATGGTAGAAGGACAAAAAAGATTAGAGGCAGTAGAGAAATCAGCACGCGATAATGCTACTACCATTAATATTATAAACAAATTATTCTGGATCGGAATGGCCGCACTCGCTGCCTCGATAACTGGAATGTTAGTAATGCAATAAAGGAGGAAACCATGAAATTGCAAGATAAAGAAACTCTAAACGTTGCTGACGCTGTTAAAAACGTTCTAGAAGGAAAAGTAAAAGAAGAAGCTAAGTATCCACACGATATGTTCCATCCAGAAACTGGTGAAAAGGAAGTAGCTAAAAACGAAGATGAGCATAAAGCTCTATCTAAAAAGGGTTATACCCATGAAAAGCCTGATGTAGATGAGGTTGCAGAACCTGAAGCTAAAGGCGAAAAGGAATTTAAATCTAAGCATACAGTTAAGAAAACTGGCACTGATGACAATGCTAAAGTTACTAAAGAACAAGCCGCTTTTGCATTTGATACACAGAAAGCTGCAAGAGATTTTGGTAATAAAGTAGATGGCATGCCAATGAATATCGTAAAGGTTGGGTCTGGAAAATACTATGTGGTAGAGTTAAGACAGGATGTAGATAAAAAAGCTAGAGAGAAGGCAGCTCAGATTGCAGTAAAAATAGGTTTAAGTGAATCATATCTTGACGAAGATTCCAAAGAAGAAGTAACTATTACTATCGACGAAGCTAAGCTTAAAGCTGGTAAAGGTAAAGCAACTGTTGATGTCGACTTTATTGGTGACAAAGATGATGCTAAAGCAGCTGAGAAAAAATTCAAGATTAAAATCAAAATGGGCAGAGGAACTGCTGACGTAACTGGTGAAAAGAAAAATATCATTGCATGGCTATCAAGCGATATGTATGGTATGGATTCAGATGATATTGAAGATATCTTTCCAGAGTTAACAGAAGCTACATCAAAGAAAGAGGGTAATGCCTTTGGAAAAGCTGTAATGGCTGCAAAAGATAAAGGCGAAAAAACTTTTGTATTTGCTGGTAAAAAGTATGATGTGACTACTAAAGAAGAAATCGAAGACGAAGACGACGACGATGAAGAAAAAGTTGACGAAGAATTGTCAGCAAAACAAAAAAAATATCAAGCATTTTTTGCTAAAGCTCTTAAGAAGTTTGGTGTTAAATCACCTGCTGAACTTGAAGGCGATAAGAAAAAAGAATTCTACGATTATGTAGATGCTAATTACGAAGCAGATAACGAGTCAGACTAATGAAAAATTTTAAACAAATTAGAAAAGAAATATCTGAAGACGTCAGGGATATGAAAAACTATGACGATAGAAATCGCAAAGGCTTCGAAGCTAGAGCATTTATTGAAATTAAAAAGGGTAATACCTCTAACAAATTTGATGATGATTTCGGATTTACTAAAGCTGAAATGGTTCAAATGGATAAGATTATCACTAAAATCAAAGGTATGCATGTATCTAGTTTTGATGGTGGTTCTTCTGCTCCAGCCTCTCTAGAATTTTATGGTGAAAAATCATCTCTAGATAAGTTTGCTAAAGATAGAAATGTTCAAAAGATTGCTAAGAAATACAAAAGTAAAGTGGAAGTTTATTTAAACAAATAATTGCTTTATATATAATATTATGGATGAAAAATTTGAAACATTAACTAGAAAAAACTTTGAACTCTTTGCCGCTAAACACTATGATAACCCAGAGTGTATGGATATTGAAGAGTTCAAAGATGATTTAAGTCGATTTAAATATATTAAACGACTTCTTCGCAGATATGCAGATCATGGAGATTTGCAAGAAAGACTTATATTAAATCACCTTATAGTAATATATAATGTGTTTGGTATAGAAGCAGCAAATAAAATGATATGGTTTAAAATCGAAAATGAGCATTATCATTATATAAAACCATTCTTAGTGTTTTTGCACTACTTACCTATGTATGAAAAGGTTGAGATAGGAATGGATAATAACATAGTAGCGGCATTAAGGAACCTATGATAGAAGAAAAAGACATCAATGAAGGCGTTCTCTCTAGAGTAGGAGATATAGCCTATGCCTTGCGGTTTTTAAAACTACTAGTAACTCCTTGGGAAAAGATGAACGCATTTAAATATGGACTCATCGATAAAAAAGGCAAGAAGATTAGAAAGCCTGAACTCCCAGCAGAAAAATCAGTATACACAATATTTCACCGATTAGTCTTTAATATTAAACGATTATTAAATGTTGCTGGAAGTGGAGTAGCTGGTAAACTAGCCACTTATGCTTCAGCACTATTCTTAATTAAAGATCATACTGGTATGACTGAAGATCAAATTAAAGATGTCCTTAATAAAATGGACGAAACAGATTGGGATCAGTTGCCAGTGAATGAATCCAAATGGTTTCAAAATGAAGAAGATCAGCTAAATCCAGGCAAATATACTCTACTAAGAGACATTGCATCTCCAAATACTGGTGAGTATATTGGATTCGCTAAATCAAAAGTGGTTGTAGAAGAAGCAACTGATCCATGTGATACGTTCTTAGGTTGTTCTGTTTATAAAGTTAAACATGAACTTACCAATCAAGAATTATTTATCACAAACCACGACATTGTAAAGTAATATAGTATATATATTAATATGAATCTAAAAACATTTAAAATGTGGGAAATGGCAGCTAACTCAGTTGGAGGAGGCGGAGTTTCTATGCCTGCTGATGTCCAACATGACAGAAAGAAAAAGAAAGCTAAAATAATGAAAAGAAGTGAGGGAGTTAAAAAGGAAAATGTTAAGTAAAGTATTAATTGGTATATTAATATCAATGGGAATAACTGGTTTTATATATTATAATTTTTCAGTTATTCCAATGAAGAATAAACTAGAAGAACAATCTAAAGTTATTCTTGCTCAAGACCTAAGAGACCAAGAACAAAAAGCAACCATTGAAGCAATTCAAGGTAATCTTCAAAAGACTACTCAAGCATTGGGTGGTCTTCAAATAAAGAATCAACAATACGAAACTGAGATGGCTGAATATTTAGATATATTTAGACGTCACAATCTTGCTAAGCTAGCATCCGCTAAACCTGGTATGATAGAAGTTAGAGCTAATAATAAAACTAAGGAGGTGTTCGATGCGATTGAAGCAGATAGTCAGCGTATTAGCTCTCTTAACGATTAGTGGTTGTAGTCTATTACAGCAGGCGCCAAGAGAAGTTGAAATTGTAACAAAACCAATTAAAATTGATATTGTTCAACCGGTATTACCAAGATCAATCGATTTAAAAGAACCCAAGTGGTATGTAGTATCTGATGCTAAGATAATTGAAAATTGTCTTAAGAATGCAGAGACTAAAAAACCTGATTGTAAATTAGGCAGAGAAGATCTATACCCAGAAGGACATACATATCTAGATAAATTTATCGATGATATTAAAAAGAAGCATGGTGGAGATATTGTATTCTACGCTATGACAGTTGCAGATTATGAGTTGATGTCTTATAATACACAAGAAATTAAAAGATATATTAATCAACTCGGTGAGGTGATAGTTTACTATAGGAACGTGACAATAAATGATGAACAAGCTGGAGCAGTTGAAATTAAAGTGGAGAAACAAGATGTCGACAAGAATTAAAGATCAAGAAAATAAATGGGGAAGAGCAGTAATAGCTGCTAAGTTATCCGCCATTGCTTATAAATCAGAAAAAGCTGCAGTTGCAGATTGCAAAAAACTTGGATTTCCATGGGCAAAATTAATTTCAAAAGATGGAGCAGAAGTATTAGTAGCTAAAGATCGCAACGATCTATGGTTTGCTTTTAGAGGTACTGAACCTTCAAAACTTAATGATGTCATGGCTGACCTTAATGTTATTAAAGGCGCAGCGATGGCTGGTGGTAAAGTCCATAGTGGATTCCAAAAGGAAGTAAACGATTTATGGATGGATGTATTAGCAGAAATAGAACACAACAACCAACTAAAGGTTAAAAAAGATGTATATTTTACTGGGCATAGTTTGGGTGCTGCTATGGCTACTATTAGTGCCACACGTTATAAGCCTGAAGAACTCTTTACCTTTGGATCTCCAAGAGTCGGTGGTGCAAAATTCATCAAAAACATCACATGTAAACACTACAGATTCATGAATAATAACGATATTGTATGTAGAATTCCTCCCGCATGGTTAGGATTTAGACACCATGGTGAAATGATTTATTTTAATTCTGAAGGTATCCATCAAGCTAAGCCAACATGGAAAGACCTATTTAAAGGTATTCTAAATTCTTGGAAGAGATGGAAATTCTTTGACGGTATTGTAGATCATGGCATGCCAAACTACGTACGAGCTCTCAATAAGCTTAAAAAGGCTAAGTAATGTATTTCTTATTAATATTATCACTTAAGTCTATTTTAAGCTCAATTATTGGTTCATCTTTCTATAATTGGTTCCAAGGTACTACAATGGGTATATGGTTCCAAAAGCAAGTAGATAGATTTATGCAGCATTTTGCTATAAAATATCATCTAGAGTTGGCCAAAACAGACTCTAAATTCAGAAAACAGTATCCTCTTCAAGCTGATAGATTAGATGCTTTAGAAGAAGACCTTACTACATTATGGGAAATACACATAAAGGAAATTAATAAGCATTTAAGTAAAAATACTAAAAAATAACCTTTACTTTTGACACGAACTGTGTTATAATATACATTAATAGATTATGAACGGAATAAATACATCAATGATACACGTCACCAAAAGAGATGGAACAGTACAAACATTTGACTTGGACAAGATCCACAAAGTATTGGAGTGGGCTACTCAAGACATAACAAACGTATCTCAATCAGAGATAGAATTAAGATCAAATATTCAATTATATGATAAAATCCCAGCTTATGATATTCATGAGTTGTTGATTAAAAGCGCCTCAGAACTTATTTCAGAACACACACCCAACTATCAATTTGTAGCAGCTAGGCTTATTTCATATAAGCTACGTAAAGAAGTATATGGTCAATATGATCCATTGCCTTTAATTGACGTTGTTAAAAAGAATATTGATTTAGGTGTATATGATCCAGAAATTTTATCATATTATAATGATGAAGAATTAAATGAATTAAATAGTTACATTAAGCATGCAAGGGATAATACCTTCACATATGCCGGCATGGAACAATTTAGAGGTAAGTACTTAGTACAAGACCGAAGAACTAAACAATGTTACGAGACTCCACAAATATTATATATGATGGTCTCAGCAACATTGTTTGCAAAAGAAACCACAAATAGATTATCATGGGTAAAACATTATTATGACGCAATTAGTCAATTTTATATCTCGTTGCCGACGCCTATTATGGCTGGAGTACGAACGCCTACTCGCCAATTTTCGTCTTGTGTACTTATTGAATCCGGAGATAGTCTGGACTCTATCAATGCTACTAGTACTAGTATTGTTAAGTACATAAGCAAAAAGGCAGGAATAGGTATTGGAGCTGGTTCGATCAGAGCAGCTGGAGCAAGAGTTGGAGATGGTTCAGTAGTTCATACTGGACTTATTCCATTCCTTAAATATTTTCAATCTGCAGTAAAATCATGTTCTCAAGGTGGAGTTCGTGGTGGAGCAGCAACAGTTTATTTACCTGTATGGCATTATGAATTTGAAGATTTAGTAGTCCTTAAAAATAACAAAGGTACTGAAGAAAATAGAGTTCGTCATATGGATTATGCATTTCAGTTTAATAAACTAATGTATGAACGTTTAATTAGTGGAGGGGATATTACCTTCTTTGATCCACATGATGTGCCTGGACTATATGATGCTTTCTTTTCAGACCAAGAAAAGTTTAAAGAACTATACGAAAAGTATGAAAGAGCATATAGTATTAGAAAGAAATCAAAGCCAGCATTAGAAGTTTTCCAATCAATTCTTACAGAAAGAAAAGATACTGGAAGGATCTATATCATGAATGTCGATCACGCTAACGAACATGGAGCATTTGATGTAAAGAAAGCTCCAATTCGTATGAGTAATCTATGTTGTGAAATTGATTTACCAACAAAGCCATTAGAGTCATACGATGATGAGAATGGTGAAATTTCTTTGTGTACTCTATCAGCCATTAATTGGGGATTGATAGATAGTCCTAAAGACTTTGAAAAATATTGTACTTTATCAGTAAGAGCATTAGATAACTTATTAGATTACCAAGAATATCCAATTAAAGCAGCTGAAAAAGCTACTATGAATCGTAGACCATTGGGTATAGGTATTATCAACCTAGCGTATTTCCTTGCTAAAAGAGGATTAAAGTATAACGAACAAGCTCATGAAATTATAGATGAGTACGCAGAAGCATGGTCTTATTACTTAATTAAAGCTTCTATGGAATTATCTGAAGAAAAAGGTGCATGTTGGCTGTCAGATGAGACAAAATATGCATCTGGAAAACTGCCAAATGATACATATAAAGGTGCAGTAGATAATTTAGTGAAGCGTAAATCTACACTACCGTGGGACACGCTGCGAAGCGCTCTAGTAGAACATGGTATAAGAAATTCTACGTTAATGGCATTAATGCCTGCAGAAACATCTGCACAAATTAGTAATAGTACAAATGGTATTGAACCTCCTAGAGCTTTAGTATCATACAAACAATCTAAGGACGGAGTCATGGCACAAGTAGTGCCTGGCTATCATCACCTTAAAAATAAGTATGACTTATTGTGGGATCAAAAATCTCCAGAAGGTTATCTTAAAATTTGTGCTATTCTTCAGAAATATATAGATCAGGGGATTAGTGTTAATACCTCTTATAATCCAGAGCACTTTGAAGATAATAAAGTACCTATGTCTCTAATGATTAAAGACTTAGTGATGTCATATCAATTTGGATTAAAGCAACTATACTATTTCAATACACACGACCAGTCAGATGATATGAAGGAAGAACCTTTAGCACTGTCTGATATCGATGACGAAGATTGCGAGAGTTGTAAAATTTGACAAAAAAGAAAGAAAGAATACCACTAAAGGGTGGTTCAGAATGGGATGCTTTAACAACTGCTAGAAAGTATTATTGCTATTTAGCTAGAGCTGGTGTTGCAAAGAGCATTAAAAAGAAATATAATAAACGATTTAGACAAAAAGGAAAACTAAATAATGGCAGTATTGAAGAAGAATAAAAAATCGCACATGGATAAAATGATGTTTTTAGATGAACCAGTTGATATTCAAAGATATGATGAATTGAAGTACCCAGCATTAGATAAAATAACAGACAAACAACTTGGATTCTTTTGGAGGCCCGAAGAGGTAGATATTTCAAAAGATAAGAAGGATTTTGATTCTCTTACTGAGCACGAACAACATATCTTTACGTCTAATTTAAAAAGACAAATCCTATTGGATAGCGTACAAGGACGTGCTCCTAATATAGCATTCCTACCAATCGCTTCATTACCCGAAGTAGAAAATTGGATTGAAACATGGTCATTTTCAGAGACCATTCATAGTAGATCCTACACGCATATTATCCGAAATATATATCCAAATCCTTCCATTGTATTTGATAATCTATTAGATATTAAACAGATTATTGAATGTGGAAATGACATCGCTAAATATTATGATGACTTGATTACTTGTAACCATGGTCCTACCAATAAGAAAGATCATAAAAAAGCACTATGGATGTGTATGAATAGTGCTAACGCATTAGAGGGGATAAGATTCTATGTATCATTTGCATGTAGTTGGGCATTTGCTGAGCTTAAGAAAATGGAGGGTAACGCTAAGATCATTAAGTTTATTGCTCGAGACGAAAACGTTCACTTAGCTAGTACTACTACCATGTTAAAAAATATGGTAAAAGAAGATAAAGAGATGGAAAAAATATCCATCGAACTAAAAGACGAAGTAACAGCATTATTCATTAAGGTCATTGAACAAGAAAAGGAATGGGCAAGTTATTTATTTAAAGATGGTTCAATGATTGGATTAAATGAAAAGTTACTAGGTGATTATATTGAATGGATTGGTGCTAAGAGAATGAGATCTCTTGGATTAGAATGTCCATACAGTGTATCAAAATTAAATCCACTTCCATGGACTGAAAAGTGGATTGGTGGTGGTAATGTTCAAGTAGCTCCACAAGAAACTGAGATTAGTTCTTATGTTGTTGGTGGTGTTAAACAGGACGCAGATCAAACCATGTTATCAGGATTAGCATTATAATGGATCCAATATCAGCATCATATTCTATACCAGCTTATTTGTATCCTGCTAAAGAGCCAAATATGGAATATCAACAACAAGTTATTAGAATTACTAATGATACACAATATGAAACTATATATACTTATGATAAAAACGGTAATTTAATTTCAAGTGTAATTAGAGATCATGTTATATCTTTAGTATAGTGAAAAAGAAAATTCTACAAGTAGTAAATTTATCACCAAGTGAATCTTGGATAGAAAAATTAACAGAAATACACCCAATGAGGCAAGTATTCTGGGCAAGTATTATACAAGTATGTGTATTCGGGTTTATGTTACTAGCCTTTTGGGTAATTAATGGAGTAATAATTGAATATAGAAATTTATAGTAAAGAACAATGTCCATATTGTGATATGGCAGTAAGAATAGCTCAATCATTCGTTCAAGAATCTGAGCACAAATACGAAAAATTTATGTTGGGAGTAGATTTCGATAGAGATAAAATGTTAGAAATGTTTCCAACAGCCAGAACATTTCCTCAAATAAAAATTGATGGTAAATCAATTGGTGGTTATACCGAATTTGAAAGGATAATTCGTGAACATGTCTGATGAATTGAATTGGAAACATTATGATTGCCCTCATTGCTATGCCTCATTTAAATTAAATTGGGAATATTCAGATCAAGAACCAGATAGTATATTTTGTCCAAATTGTGGAGAAAAACCAGAGCTTGAATCTTTAGATTTTGATACCGTTGATTTCGACGATGAAGATCTTTGGGATGAATAAATAGATATATGACTTGGTTATATGAAGGCAAACCATATACATTACCAGATGATTTTACTACAGATGATTATTACGGTTTTGTATATCTAATTACAAATAGAGCAACTGCTAAAAAATATATTGGCAAGAAATTCTTTTGGTCTAAAAAAACCCTACCTAAAACTAAAACTCGTAAAAGAAGAAAGATCACTTACGTTGAATCAGATTGGAAATCATATTATGGATCTAATCGAGTTTTAAATGAAGAAAGAGAAAAGGCTGGTGATGATATATATCATAGACAAATTCTCCATTTATGTAAGACTAAAGGCGAATGCGCATATATGGAAGCAAAAGAGCAGTTTGAACGTGAAGTTCTTTTAACTGATGAATACTATAATGGAATCATTAGTTGTAAAATTGGTGGACAAAGCATAAAAGGTTTAAAGAAAGATAATGGATAAAAGAATACAACACATTTTAAACAACGAACAAATCCGACAAGATAGTACTATTGAGTTGATAGCAAGTGAAAATTTTGCTAGCAAAGCTGTAATGGAATTATCTGGAAGCATTTTCACAAATAAATATGCTGAAGGCTATCCTGGAAGAAGATATTATAATGGATGTCAAGAAGCAGATAATATTGAACAACTTGCTATCGATACTGTGTGTAAGTTATTTAGTTCTAAATTTGCTAATGTACAACCACACTCTGGAGCTAATGCTAATCTTGCAGTAATGAAAGCCTTCTTAAATGTTGGTGATACTATTCTTGGTATGGATTTAGCAAGCGGTGGTCATTTAACTCATGGAGCTCCAGTTACGATTTCAGGTAAATGGTTTAATGCTCACACCTATGGTGTTGATGAAAATGGTTTAATTGATTACGATGAAGTCGAAAGATTGGCACAAGAACATAAACCTAAAATGTTAATCGCAGGTGCCTCTGCATATCCAAGACAAATTGATTGGGAAAGAATGAAATATATTGCTATGTCAGTTGAAGCTTACTTAATGGTTGATATGGCTCACTATTCAGGTTTGATTGCTGGTGGTGTATATGATAGTCCTGTACCTTATGCTGATGTAGTGACTTCAACAACTCATAAAACACTTCGTGGACCAAGAGGTGGTATTATACTATGGAACAATCCGGATTATACAAGAAAGCTCAATGGAGCAATCTTTCCCGGTTCACAGGGTGGTCCATTAATGCATATCATTGCCGCTAAAGCTCAATGCTTTATTGAAGCCGACACAAATGAATTTATAGAATATTCAAGTAACGTTGTAAATAATGCTAAAGCTATGTGTAAAGTCTTTGAAGATCGTGGATTTTCGGTTCTTACCGGTGGTACTGATAGTCATATTATTTTAATGGATTTAAGTAATAGTAAATATAGCGGTAGAGAAGCAGCAGATTTATTAGAAGATAATGGTATTACCGTCAATAAAAATGGTGTACCAAATGACCCACGTAGTTTTATGGAAACAAGTGGTATTCGTATTGGAACTGCAGCAGAAACTACTAAAGGGCATGGTACTCAATTTTTTACAGATCTCGCAAATAAAATATGTAATATATTGAAATAATTGTTTACTTTTCATTAAAACTGTGTTATAATATACTATTATATAAGGAAAATAATACCGATGGCAAAAATTATCGATACATTTGTAGAACTTAGACAAGCACAGCTTATCTCTGAAAACTATGAAGAAGATGAAATAGCTCAGGACTTATTTGAACAATCCATTGACCTCGGAAGATATGCTTTGGATTTAATTGAAACTGGTCTAGAAGAATATGGAGTCGATTTCGACTATCATACTAATCCGGATCTGAAAGGAGATATGTTTGTAATTCTTAATTTAATAGTTTCATCACTATTAAGAGATCAAGGATTAAAGCATGTTCTTCATGAAGATTTAGATATGTTAAAAGACCGAATTTTAGAACTGGAAAAATACCAAGATGATATTAATTGATTATAGTCAGATCGCACTAAGCAACATCATAGTGCAAAAATTAAATGATGAAAATATGATTCGTCATATGATACTAAACAGTATTCGAATGTACAATAAAAAGTATCGAAATGAATATGGGCAAATGGTGATATGCGCTGATGGAATGAATACTTGGAGAAAGAATTTTTACCCAGCATATAAAGCTAGTCGTAAGAAAGGACGTGATAGTTCTGGACTGGATTGGACTGAGATTTTTAGAGTACTAAATTTAGTACGTGATGAGATTAAAGAGAATCTACCATATAAGGTACTGCATCTAGAAGGATGTGAAGCTGATGATATCATTGGTGCACTTACATATGAAACACAAGAGTTTGGTAAATTTGAACCAGTAATGATTATATCTTCTGATAAAGACTTTATTCAATTACAAAAGTTTTCAAATGTAAAGCAATATTCACCTATTCAAAAGAAAGCTGTAACTGAAAAACACCCAAGAAAATACCTATTTGAACACATTTGTCGTGGTGATAAAGGTGATGGTATACCAAACATTTTATCTGCAGATAATTGCTTTGTTGATGAAATCAGACAAACACCATTAAGACAAAATCTTATCGATACTTGGATTGATGATGCTGAGATTATGCCTGACGAAATAAAAAGAAACTTTCAAAGAAATACTAAACTAATTGATCTTAATGAGATTCCAGAAGATATATATAATAATATAGTTAATACTTATGATGGCCAAAAGCCAGCTATGAAAATGAAAGTTTTAAACTATCTCATTAAAAAAAGATGTAACAATCTGATTGAAGTCGTGGAGGAATTTTACAATGGCTAAACAAATGTTATCTGAAGTACTGGAAGGTGCTGGAGATCAAAAAACAAAACAAGATAAAATTGATTATCTTAGAAAAAATGGTAGTATCCCATTGCAAACTATATTAAAGGGCGCGTATGATGATGCTGTTATCTGGAATTTACCTGAGGGGAAACCTCCCTTCCAAGCAGATGGTGCTCCGAAAGGATTTGAAATGGTAAGTCTTCATAAACAATGTAAAAAATTTAAACATTTTGTTAAAGGTGGAGTAGGCGATAATCAGCCTGCAGCTCGCCGAGAAAGAATGTTTATTGGGATTTTAGAATCTCTGCATTCTAGTGAAGCGGAGCTGGTTCTTAATATGAAGGAGAAAACACTTATGGGTAAATATAATGGCATAACCTCAGCATTAGTTGCTGAAGCCTTTCCCGATCTCCTTGTGAAGCCAATGGCTAATCCAAGGGCCAGAGTTCCGAAAGTGAAAAAAACCGGAACCGAGGAAAGTGCTAACGTAAGCTAAGGAGGTGATCCTATCTAACTTTGTGATATTTTCTTAAAGCAAATTCATAGGAGGAGAACGACCAAAACTTAAAAAGGCTAGGTTCCGGAGCTTAGCCTTTTTTTTAGTTTAAAAAATACCATATTCAGGTATCTAGAGTACCTAAATAATATTTAAATTAAACCTTTACATTTAATGAAAACTGTGTTATAATATACATTATGAATATATTTATTTTAGACAATGATCCCGTGATCGCAGCTCAAATGCAATGCGACAAACACGTCGTAAAAATGATTGTAGAATCTGCTCAAATGCTATCAACTGTACATCGTATGCTAGATGGTACTATGGAACGCAGACCATCTAAATCTGGTTCAATGATTCAATACTTCTATTTGGAGGATGAAAGAGAGGATATACTATATAAAGCCTGTCATTTTAATCATCCATCTACAATATGGACAAGAGAATCTATACATAATTATCAATGGCATTACAAACATTTTATAGCTTTATGTGATGAATATACATATCGGTATGGTAAAATACATGCTACTGATACAAAGTTAAGAGAAGCATTAAAACATTTACCTAATAATATTCCTGTATGTAAAATGACTCCATTTAAATTAGCAATGGCTTCATTTCCAGAATGTATTACTGAAGACCCAGTAGAGTCTTATAGAAATTTCTACGAAACAAAACAAAGTAGGTTCAAAATGGATTGGACCAAGAGACAAGTACCGGAGTGGTTTACATATGCCTAGATACGATTTTAAAAATTTAAAGACTGGAGAAGTCGCTGAACATACTATGAGTTGGAAAGAACTCGATAAGTTTAAAGAAGACAATCCAGATCTACAACAAGTAATTGGAACTGTTAACCATAATTATAATTCTGGTGGTAGTGCTACATTAAATAAAGCAGGCGACGGTTGGAAAGAAGTTCAACAAAGAATTCAAAGTGGAATGCCACCACGATTAAGAGGAAACATTAAAACAAAATGAAATTATTAAAAAATTACGTGCTTGTAGCAGAAACAGTAAAAGAAGAAAAGACAGCCGGTGGTATTATACTATCTGGAGATGTTCAATTGGATAAATCATCTAAGCCAGGATTAGTTATTGCAACTGGACCTGAATGTGATACCATGAATTTTAAAGCTGGTGATAGAGTATACCTTCAATGGAGTGAATCTATGCCTATTAACCATGAAGGTCAAGGTGCAGTTATTATCAAAGACACTTATATTAAGGCTGTAATTTAATGGAATTTAAACATGAACCAATTGATCTCGGATATAATGATCTGGTCGCACAAACTCGTAAATCTGGTAGAACATATACTGACCCCGCCGGTAATTCTTATCCTTCTATTACTACTGTCCTTTCAATATTAAGCGAAGAAGCTATACAACGATGGAGAGCTAGAGTTGGTGAAGAAGAAGCTAATCGGATAAGTAAACAAGCCAGTACTCGTGGAACTACTGTTCATAATATTTTTGAAAAGTATGTTAATAACGATCCAGATTATTTAAAAGGAGTAATGCCACACAATATACAAACATTTAAGGACGCACAAAAAACACTTGATGAATCGATTACAAAAGTATATTGTCAGGAAGCTCCACTATATTCTAAGCATTTAGGAGTTGCTGGAAGAGTAGATTGTGTTGGACAATGGAATGGAGTTGATAGTATTATTGACTATAAAACTTCAAAAAAGCTTAAAAAGAAAGAATGGATATCTGGTTATTTCATGCAATGCGCAGCTTATGCCATTATGTGGGAAGAAAGAACTGGTATGCCAATGAAACAATTAGTGGTATTTGTGGCCGGAGATGAAGGTACTCAAGTCTTTATTGAAGATAGAGATAACTGGACTAAAGAGCTTATAAATACCATTAATGAATATAAAAGACGTAAACTATTTGGGAGATAAAATTGAACTACATATTTAAAGCGCTGATCGCAAAGCTTGAAGGCGAAATCGAAGTAGCCAAAGCTAATGCAATGATTTATCAACGTAATGCTGCTGGTATTGGAGAGCATCCGGATATCGTAGAAGCTGTTGAGACTCAGGTAAGCAAAATTGCTGAAGCTCAAGATAAAATAGAAACTATTAAGAAGTTTTTTCCATCATAAAAGTGAAAAAAACTTAAAATAAACCTTTACAAACTCCTAAAACTGTGTTATAATATACATATAAATTGGAGTTAATTATGAAAGAAATGAAAGAAAACATTATACTAGTCGATTGTGATGGTGTTTTATGTGACTGGGGCTATGCCTTTACACATTGGATGGAGCACAATAAGAACGTTCCAGTAGTAGACGATAGCGAATATAACGTTGGTCTTAGGTTTGGAATAACAAAAAAAGAAGGTAGTAAATTTGTAGCAGAATTTAATGATTCTGCAGCAATTGCATTTTTACCTCCTTTAAGAGATGCTGTATATTATATCAAAAGATTAAACATGTTACATGGATATAGGTTCCATTGTATTACTTCTTTAAGTGATAACAAATATGCGCAAAGATTAAGAACTCAAAACTTAGAATTGCTCTTTGGTAAAGAAATATTTGATGAGTTTATATACTTACCATGTGGTGCCGACAAAGATGAAATATTGGAAAAATACAGAGGCAGCGAATGTTGGTGGGTCGAAGATAAGCCCGAAAATGCAATTGCTGGAGAAAAGGTTGGATTAAATTCTATCCTAGTAGCACATGACCATAATAGTGATATTGTAGATATTCCTAGGTTTTGGAAGTGGAAAGAAATATATAAGCATATAACAGGAGAAGTATAATGCCACCAATTAAATTTAAGCCGTCGCAAACAGTAAGAGATAGAGCAACTGGTAAAAATGTTACGAGTAATTTCTTTATGAAAAGCACTAAAAAAGAAGAGTTGTTTGATTATATTAATAGTTCTAATGGACAACCAAAAATCAAACAGAAATGTAAGAATGAATTAGTTCGAAGAGGAATTAAAATTGAGTACGTATCGACCACTTGATCATAGAGTTACGGTAAAACAAAGTTCAATTGATGGGTTAGGTCTCTTTGCAATAACAGATCTTGAACCTTCAGATAGATTAGGAAGATCTCATGTTGAATGGGAAGGCCATTTAATTCGAACACCTATGGGTGGATTTATAAACCATTCAGAAACTCCCAATGCCTTTATTCTTAAACACGTAAATTTTAGAGAATTAATCGTTATTAGACCTATTAAGTCTGGAGAAGAAATTACAGTTTATTATACTGAGTATAAAGTTGATAACACTCCAGATAGTTTAGTAGGAATACTTTATAGTAATAAATCATGAAACGGTTTTGGACTATATGGAAATATTCCTTAGGTTCATTTAATGACGAAGACACGAAACCTGTGGAAGATCAAATAACAATCATTAGAACTCTTATTTTAGGTGCTAATTTAATGTGTGCAATATTGATTATGACAAATATTATCTTAGGATGGATACAATGAGTAAACAATGGCATGGCGGAAAAGGTGATAAACCACGTGGCATCGACCAAAAAGCATATTCAGATGGTTGGGAAGCTATTTTTGGAAAGAAAAAGCCAGAAATCAAAGCTCGTAAAGTTCAGCCTGAACACTCAGTGACTCAAGTCCATACAAATAAAAAAAAGAAATTACCTAAAGAAGAGAAGTATAATAGTATAAATAGATTAATAGAGGAATAAATATGGCAGATGATCTATTAAAATTTGATTTTGGTTTTACAGCTGTTGACGAGAGCGAGCTAGAAGCCGTACAACAAATCACAACTAAAGCTTCTTCAACAGAAGCGGAAGTTAAAGTATTGGAAGATAAGCTTAATAATTTATATAACGCTATATTGCCATTGTTATCTAATTTAAAACAAAATCCAGAAAAGGAATATATTCTTTGGCCCAAGAGGCTAGAAAAAATAGAAGCCTTTGAAGACCATATATCGGAGATTATAAGATAATGCCAATGTCGCATGTTACAACTAATGTTAGAGCAGCTGCACTGAGAGCTGAGTTTCAGAATGAAAGTGGAGAGGTTGCTATGAGTAGTTTTATTAGAGAAACTACTCGAGGTGCAAATAACACCATACTGGCCTCCGGAGTTACTAGTCCTACTAGAAACGCAAGCAGTACTAGCACTGCAAAAATGAATACTGGAAAGTTACCATACGAAACTGCAGGAGTTGTATTCAATTCTTTAATAACATCTTATAGTTCTAGTAGTGCTCCAACTAAAACTGTGCCAAAGACAAGTTTATCTAATGTTTCTTACGGTGACCTACGAGGAACAGCAAATGTACCATTCGCTGGAACTTCTAACTTTAATACAAATAGTCATATTGCTGGTGATGACAGTAATACAAGTAATAGTAAATATCATCAAGGTGTAGGTGCATTTAAACCAGGACAAGCAGTTCAGACTTATCAGAGCGGTATGGGATCTAGTGATACAAATAGTAACCTACCAAAATATGCAATGGTTGGTGGTACTCAAAAATCACCTAACCAAAACAATTACATAGACTTGGTAACGCATGCAGCACCTGGAGATATTATGTTTTCTATAGCTGTAACAAGTAGTGGTCAACAACCATACACATCATCAACAATGGATCCTGCTTGGAGTACTACTAGTCGAAATACTTCAGCTACTACGCTGCATACATTCCAACAAGAGCTCTTCGATGGCCATGATAGATGGACAGTAGTACATGTTAAAATATGTAAGGGTGGTGAAAGATATTGCTATCATAGACTAAACTATAGTAGTGGTAATTATACGATGATGGCTGGATTATTAAGATCACCAAGTTCTTCAACAGCGATTGATGGCCGAATAGCTTCTTCAGCTACATTTGCATCAAACGATTATGAACACAAAACATTTGCAATGGGAACTCTTTTTGGAAGCGGTGAAATAATGATATTTGCTGATCTGACACCATACGCAGCAAGTATCTTTAATAACACTTCAGGTACTGATAATAGTACATCAAGATATCATGGATCTACCGGTAGTGGTACCACAAAATATGCATTTGCTTTAGGTCAATATCAAGAAGTTGCCACAGCCGGCCTTAAAGGCGGTTGGACCGTGGGAGCGACCAGATCTCTTACAATTAGAGGCTCTGGAGGTCATACTGGATCTGGTGAAAACTCAATGGTCATATTAAGGCTTTTAGTATAATGGCTACACATCAAAATATAACTCACGAATATTATCATAATTCACAACCATCTTTAGAAATATGGGAAACTCTTTGGGAAGAGAATCAATGGCCAATGTGGTACCATAAGTCGTATTCTGAATTTAACAATCAAGAAATTAAAGATCAAATAGAATCAGAAGCAGAAAAAAATGGAAATACTCCAGCATATCAAGCACTACTTTTTATAAAAAATCTGTATGAAGATTACATTCTTACAGGTGCAGGATTTTTTCATGTAGCTAAAAGCGATAGTAAACCAATTATGATTCAGGTGTTTATAAGAGTACCGATGTATAATAAAGAAATAGACACCATTGCAGAAATTGTACCTAATTATCAAAAAGATACATGTTCTTTATTAATGAGTATGAATATGACAGATCCAGATGGATCATCTGAATGGGCTCGTGATGGATGGGATATAGAAGGATTCGCCGATGAAGTTGCTAAAGTTCCAACACTTGAAACAATATCTCAGATAGCGGGAGTTTGCGATGATGGTGGATGTAAAAGATGGTATGGTATTCCAACTGGAAAAATACAAAAAGCTTGGGTCACAAGAGACAACAGAGCCGGCTGGGTAATGGAAGGTGGATATACTCCAGAAAAACTAGCCGATAATTCAACACCCTTATATTACTTTGGTCCTTTCGGCTGGCCTGAAGACGCAGGGACAATAGGAGAACCAGAATAATGTTTTGGAATAAAGAAACTGATATTGATGTAGATCAATTAATAGAACAATTAACAATAGACGAAGGAAAAGTACTTGAAATTTATCATGACCATCTTGGTCTTCCTACTGTTGGTATTGGGCATCTCATCCTTGATTCTGATGAAGAAAGTGGACAAGCTTTGGGAACAGAAATCACAGAAGAAAGATGCGTAGAACTATTTGAATCTGATTTAGAATCAGTGGTAGCTGATTGTAAAATATTACACGAGGGATGGGATGGTTACCCCCAAGAAGTTAAACAAGTTATTGCAAATATGATGTTTAACATGGGTAGAACTAGACTATCAAAATTTAAAAACCATAATATCGCTTTAAAAAGTGGTGATTGGAAAACTGCTGCTATTGAAGGTAGAGATTCAAGATGGTATAAACAAGTTACTAATAGAGCAGAAAGACTTATGTCTAGACTTGAAAAAGTATAAATAGTAATTTAAGAGGAAAATAAAATGAGCGTAATTAAAATTTTAGCACCATCAGTTACTTTGGCTACTGCAGATACTGTAGATTCTGCTAAATTAGTAAGAGTATTGAATAATAAGACTTCAGTACAAATACTTACTCACACTACTGGAGCTGGAGCAGTCATAGGAAATATGACATTAGCTGCTGGAGAAGTAGTTCTTATAGCTAAAGATTCGACTGATAAGCTTCTTGGTGTTGCAACAACATTAGCAACTAAAGTAGCTTTCAAAAACTAGTCATGGCTTATTCTGCTAAAGTAGTAGAAAGATTTAATGACGTATTAAATAATCCACATAAACATGGTGTCGGTAGGTTTGATCCTAACGACCCTAATGTTGCTACTGGAATGACAGGTGCTCCAGCATGTGGAGATGTCATGAAACTGGATTTAAAACTTGATCCAGAAACTGAACAAATATTAGATGTAAAATTTAAAACATATGGATGCGGTTCAGCTATTGCTTCATCTACATTATTTGTTGAGATGCTAAAAGGTAAAACTATCAGTGAAGCCAAACTTATTAAAGATAGAGATATAGCTAAAGCTTTAGAATTACCCGCTATAAAACTACACTGTTCAGTATTAGCAGAAGATTCCATTAAGAAAGCAATTCAGCATTGGGAAGAAAAAACTTCTCATAGAACTCATAATGGTGGCCCAGATGTTAGAACTGACCAATAGTGCAATTAAGCATATACTAAAAGAAACCCACGAAATGTTAGATCCAGCTATAAGAGTTGGAATAAAAAGTGGTGGATGCGGTGGATATGAGTATATCATAGAACATGCCGATTCAATCAAAGAAGACGATAATATATTAGACTTTGACAAGTTTGTAATCGTCATCGATCCTGATTCAGTGCCTTATATCCAAGGCAGTTCACTGGATTATCAAAAAGAAGGTTTAAACCAATCATTTAAATTCGCTAATCCAAATGTCTCAATGGCATGTGGATGTGGGATATCTGTTCATTTCGAATAATCCAGCCTTATAAATAAAGGTATGACCGAGATATTCACTTTAATTGCTGACGTCGGCGCACCAATTGGTGGTGCTCTGGTGATGGGCTTTTTTATATTTCTAGTACTGAAACAAATACTAGAAGGAATAGTAGATCAAATTGGAACACTAACTATGTTCTGCGAAAGCTTGGAAAATAGAGCTAGAACAATGAGTAACGAAATGATAAAAATAGATATGTTAGTCTCATCAGCTTTAGAATTAAGACCTGATATTGAAAGAGTAGCAAGAGCTGAAAACTTTATTGAGGATGGAAAACTCGACGTCAGGAGAGACTAATGGATATAGCTCAAGCAATATCCGATTACGGATTTCCAATGGTAATGGCTGTTGGTATGGGTTATTTCATATACTATATATGGTGGTTTATTGGAGAAAAGGTTGATCCGGCATTAGGAAAAATGCATGTCGCACTTATAAGAGTTATCGATCAGACAAGGATGTTAGATCAAGACTTAATACGCCTTCAACAAAAAGTTGATGTAGTATTAGAATATCGTGAAAACGAAAAAAAGAGGAAACCAAATGAAAATTAATGGAACACAATTAGGAGTATTACTTATTGTACTATTTTTTTCAGCTCAAATTGTATTAGCAGATGAGTTAGTCCATAAATTTAAAAGTCCATCTTTTAGTGGTATAGGAACTTCATCTCATTATTTGACTATTGAAAACCAAGAATTTTCTCGTAAAAAAGCTATAGCAGATGATATTGAAGCTGCATTATTACAAGCAGAAAGAGATGCTGAAAATACTACATTAGCTAAGTTTATGAGAAACTTAGAAAGCAGAATTTATGCTCAATTAAGCAAACAATTAGTAGAGAGTTTATTTTCTACTTGCGATATTACAGATCCAGCATGTCAAACATCTAGTTTTGGTAGTTTTGTGTTGGAGGGTAATACCATTACTTATCAAAGAACAACTTGTGATTCATCCATATGGGCATGTACTCAAAATGAAGAGGTTATAGTTATGACAATTGTCGCTGAAGATGGATCAGAGACAACGATTGTAATACCTATTGGAGCTGGAAGTGCTGGAACAGGCTAAAGTATTAAGTTTAGTTATAATCTCGATTGTATTGTCAAGTTGTGCGGGAATGCCGAGTATGACAGATAGTTGTAGCGATAGCTTAATGGAGTATATTGGTGAGTGTATAGAAAAGCCAATAGTAGTACATCTTCCAACGCATAAAGAACTACTTGAATTACCAGCACCAGAAAAACAACCTGTAGTGGCTGTATATGGATTTCCAGATTTAACAGGACAAAGAAAACAAAAAGGTGACTCAGCAATGTTTAGTACTGCAGTTACTCAAGGGGCATCAACAATGTTAATTGATGCTTTAAAAACTGCTGGTCAAGGAAGTTGGTTTAGAGTAGTAGAAAGAGTGGGATTAGACCACTTAACAAGAGAACGACAAATCGTTCGAACAACTAGAGAACAGTATGGCGAAAAAGATGAAACAGGTTTAGCACCTCTTCTTTTCGCTGGAATAATTCTTGAAGGAGGTGTCATTGGATTTGATACTAATATCAAGACTGGAGGTGCTGGAGCAAGATATCTTGGAGTAGGAACATCGCGAGCTTATAGAAGAGATATTGTTACAGTACATTTAAGAGCCGTTAGCACATTGACGGGTGAAGTTTTATTGAATGTGCAAACATCGAAAACTATTTTGGCTGTCGCTAATGGGTACGATGTTTTTAAATTCGTTGATATGAGTACCCAACTTGTAGAAATAGAAGATGGGATAACTGAAAATGAATCAGTAACACGATCGCTAAGATCCACAATCGAAGCGGCTGTGTTAGAACTAATATACCAAGGCCATGACAGAGGTTTTTGGAACATTAAGGCAGGCCATCGCCACCCCCATGGAACTCATGGAAAAAACGATAAGCATGTCTTAGAAGAGGAAAATAAAAATGAAAATGTTAAATAGATATATCGCATTTGCTATTTTATTATGCCCTGTGGTTGCTTTTGCTAGCACTAATGACAACAAGGTACTATTGGATCAGTCTGGTGATACATTAGTTTTAACTATTGACCAAATCGGTTATGGTAATAAACTATGTGGATCTATAACTGGTGGTGATTGTGCTACTGATTGGATATTAACTGGTAATAGCGTAACTATGGACATTGACATGATCGGTAACTTAAACCAAATCTTTGGTCCAACTCTTTTCGACTCCACTGATGTAGATTTAGCTATAACAGGCAACTCGAATATATGGGATTGGAACGTAGGATATGGTGGAAGTGCTGATAGTTCAACCGTCGACGTAGCAATAAGTGGAAGTTCAAATACATTTGATATAGATTGGGGTTATAATGCTTCATCTGAAAGATTGAATATGGACTTAGACATTACTGGTGGGTCAAACGTTTGGGATATCAATATCGATGCAGATGATGTTACATGGGATATCGATGTTATTGGATCATCTAATAACTTCGCAACAACTCAATCCGATGGTGCTTATCAATCAGTCACTTTAGAGTGGATTGGTAGTAATGGAGATATTGATATTCTTCAAACATCAGGAACCTGTCCAACAGGTATAACAAGTTGTTACGGGATTATAAATGCAGATTTCGATACAGAAAACGCTACAGTTGATATTAAGCAAAAAGATACTGGCGACTAGCCTTTTATTAGTTAGTCAGATATCTTTTGCTAATAATATAGGCGGGATAGAAGAACACAAGGGCAGTGGTGGTATTACTCGCTTAGGAGAGAATATTACCACTGAGCTTGGCTTAGGTATACAACAGCTAGATCATGTTGAAACGGCACAAGGCCGGATGTTACTAAAATTTCTAGATGATTCTGTAGTTCGCTTAACTGAACATACTGAAGTTACTCTTACTAAGTATTATTACGATCCCAATAAAAAAGCTAGCGCAAGTATGACAATGAATTTCGTGTCAGGTACAGCACGGTTTTCAACAGGAAGATTAGGTTTAGTACCAAAAGAAAATATAAAAATACAAACTCCAACAGCTACAATAGGTGTAAGGGGTACAGATTTTACAACTTCGGTTGATGAATTAGGAAGAAGTTTAGTAATACTTTTACCAGAAACAGAATGCACAATTGATGGTGATTGTTCTCCAAGTGGAGAAATAACAGTTACTAATGAAGGTGGAGTAGTTACTTTAACTGAAGCTTATCAAGCAACGATGGTTTCAAATATAAGTACTATAGCAACACAACCAGTAATATTGGATAATATTAATTTAAATATGATTGATAATATGTTTATTGTTAATCCACCAAGAGAAATAACTGAACAACAAAATGAAGAGCAGAATGGAAGTAGTAGTGCTAACGTTAGTATTCTCGACTTCACTGATCTTGATACAGATTACTTAAAGGAAGATTTTCTTGCTGAAGATGATTTAGAATTTAATGAATTAGATATGGATCTATTAGACGTTGAGTTCTTACAAGATGTTTTAGTAGCTTTGGAAGAAGTAAGTATATTTAATAGAAGATCTGGTAGTGCTGGAGATGCAGGAGATATAGTTGGAACAAGTGCTCCAGGTTTTGATAAAGACACTCAATATAATACTATAATAGATCAAGGAGCAGGTCAAATTTGGTTCTATAGAGAAGTAAATGGAATAGTATCAATAAGGATACCTATAGGAACCAATTTAACATTGGATACAGAAAATGAAGGTAGAAAAAATAACATTATCGTTGGCGATGGCCAGTCTGTTATTATCACCATTCGCCAAGGCGGATAACAAGATAATACTTGAAAACGTTTTTGATGGCGATAATTTAACACTAAAAATAGAGCAAGTTGGTGCTAATAACACTATTAATTGCTATCAAATAAATTCATGTGATGTTGATGGAAATAATGTATCATTACATTTTGAACAAACAAATGAATCATCAAATGAAAATAAAATACAAATATGGCATTTAGACGGAAACAGTAATCAAATAAGATGGGGCCAAGGTGTTTCATTAAATAGCGCAACTGATACTGGATTTTTATATGACAGTTCAGACTCAGGTGGTCATTATGCTCGTATGGATATACATGGAGATAGTAATTCTATTGTAGGATTCCAACAGAATGGAGGGGGTAGTAATTCTGGTCATACGTTTACTACTTTAATATGGAGTGACAATAATGAAATATGGGCTAGGCAGCAGGGAGATGGCGCTAAGTCATTACACATTCAAACATATAACGATGGTAATGAAATAGAAGTAAGACAAAAGGGAAATGGTGCTAATCATTCAGCCAATATTGTTTTATCTGGAACATATCCTACAGATTTATATTTGTTTCAAAGAAGTGGAGTAACTCAATCATATTCTCTTACTCAAAATTGTCAGACAGTTGGCGGTTGTGGTATCAGCGTAACTCAGGGTGACTAATGAATAGAATGGAATGCCCAGAAGAATATTACGAGTGTCTTACAGAAGAAGAGTACGATAATATATTAGAACTCTTCGAAGAAAATGATATATCATTTCCAG
>Ga0209092_10000385_pt1 | contig 43059 bp, 26 predicted proteins | sample FraStrMetagenome_FD_187446 | JGI IMG/M metagenome (GOLD analysis project Ga0209092, IMG submission 187446) | Marine eukaryotic phytoplankton communities from Arctic Ocean - Fram Strait ARC3M Metagenome (SPAdes) (version 2) | ecosystem: Environmental > Aquatic > Marine > Oceanic | place: Fram...
TCACTTTCTGGAATTTTCTTACATCGCCTATTCTTGTTTTGAATGGAAATGGAATCGAGATTTCCAGAAAGGATACATCATTTGTGGCATAATCGGAATCATGGTGCATCTTCCCAAAGAACATACTACAACATTATATTGGGTTATGTGTTGCATTTGAAAAGGAATGTACCTAAAATCCTAATATTCCAATGACAATTTTCATGAATGCCATCTGCTGTAGGATGGTATGGTATCGTACAGACTACCATCACTTATCCCATATTACGTATGATGATGCCTAAATTGGTCAAATGGTTTTGCGCGAGCACCAACGAAGATGGAACCAAAGGAGAATCTCGACGATTTCCTACTTAATTTTGACGTCAGTTATTATGCCAATGATGGTTATCCCGACGAAATACTTCGTATTTGGCTAAAAAAGCATTCTTGCAAAAATTAATTGGTGACAGTTAAATCTCTATATGATTGGAATACAAATAAACTCCGTAGTTAATTAAAATCATCCTCATCGCGAACGTAAGCGATTATCACATGTATTTATTTTGGTTAGAATGGAAGAATTGTATGATTACTTAGGTTTGAAAAAGAAAAAGAAAGATTCGTTATTTCTAAATTAATCGAATTCCTACCTAGTATATAAATTTGCCATTGCATATTGATTAGAACATGCTCATGCCGTATCGCTTATGATATAATTGAAGATGCTGTTAAGTGATCATGTGTTTTCAAGATTCAACTCTAAGAAAAATTCGATTAGCGGTTTTTACTTTGCGTTTATTACAGCAGTTAAATATATAAATCCAAGGACAATTATACTCACAAAACTTACAAAAACGAATCATAATATATATAAGAATAGATTTCGAACGATACTCCTAATAAAAAATGACATCTCCTCTCATGATGATATATGATGAGGAAGCAACTCCCTCCAAATCAAAATCGATTCGTCGTCAGATACGAATGGAATTAGAAGAAGTTCCAATGGAGAATACACCCACCATCACAAGATCATCAAATGTGAAAATGAGTTTCTTTCGAAAATGGGGACCAGCGTTCATTGCCATTGCTGGAGTTATCGCACTCAATTTGGCACTCTTGGGTCCCAGTGGAGAAAATATTCCCGAATTAAGTGAAAAACACTTACAGAGGAGAGCTTTGGCCGAGGCCCGAACGGCTGCTGTGTTGGAGATGGAACCGAATCATGATCTAGACCGTCGATTAGGTAGAAGAACCGTAGGACCACGCAATCTAGCAGAAGAAGATGGTGGAATTATGGAATATACTCGACGTCGTCATCGTCATTTAGGAGAATATGTCCATGTGGACGTTTCGGATCAATTCACATCGTTTGGAAAATGGACTGTGGCTGTGATTTACTTTGCTTATTGGGTATTTTTAATGTTCCCGAATTGGTTCTTACCCATCGGCCGTCCTGGTATTGCTCTGGGGGGTGGATTGACGATGGTGGTATATCGTTACATTCTTTTGATTACAGGACAAGGTCCTTTCTTTGATGCAGAAAAGGTTATTATTATGGAGCCCTTGTTCTTGTTATTTGGTCTGATGCTTACCACCATTTATCTTGAAAAAATGGAGCGTGGAGGTCTTTTTGATAAACTCCGAGATAGTCTGGATGATCCTGTGAACTGGAAGAGATCAGCGAAGATTATGGCCATGTCGACTATTGGATCAGCAGCGGTAATGAATGATTCAGTAGTGTTGATTTTCTCAGGTGTGGTAGTGGATCTTTGTGTTCGTCACAAGGTTGCTAATTCTCTCCCCTACCTTCTTTCCTTGGCCACCACAGCCAATATTGGGTCTGGATTGACCATGACAGGAAACCCTCAGAATATTCTCATTGTTTCGTTGGCCTATGATGACATTGCCTGGATGGAATTCGCCATGAATATGTTCTTACCCGTCATTGCTGCCACTATTATTAACACCGTTATGATGTTTGTCTATTACGGGAGTGAATTATTCCCTGGATCTTCCGGCATTGGGCAAAACTTAGGAATCATGTTCCGTGGAAACCGTACTCCCGAAATGTTGGCCCAGGAACATGCCTACTATGCCAAACAGGCCGCTACGAAAGAAGCTGGAGAAGATATTGAAATGAGTTCTGGATGGACCCTTTGGTCCAAGTTGCAAGTCTTTATCACGATGTGTTTCCTCGCCGCCTTTGCTGGAGGATTGGATGTTTGTGTGACCTCCATTGTGGCTGGAGCGGTTCTGATGGTGATTAATGCCTACAAGAGACAAAACTATGATCCTAGGCCTGATAATACCGAGTATGATGTCGATGGAAACCCTCTTCCACCGAAAAAGACGTATGATATGGATGGAAATGAGATTGAACCGGAAGAAGAAGAACTTGTGACCGAGTCTGAGACGACATTAACAGAAGTGGATTATGGTCTTCTGATGCTTTTCATTGGTCAATTTATTTTGATCGGATCCTTTGATGATACCGGTGTGCCACAATCCTTTTTCTCTGCAACAATGGGATCCTGCGCTGATCAAATGAGTGAAGTCCCATGTGTCTACTGGTTTGTCACAATTGTCACTATCCTTTCCAACGTCGCTTCCAATGTCCCCGTATGTCAAATGCTTGCCGCAACATTCCCCTATGCCAGTCCTTATGATTGGATGCAAGTCTCCTATTCCGCGACTATCGCAGGAAACTTAACTATGCTCGGAAGTGCTGCCAACATGATTGTGGCTTTCCAAGCCGCCAAGGTGGGAGATAGAACTTTTACATCGGAGCGTCATGCGCCATTTGGTATTCCATCCTGTTTGGCATGTCTATATGCTGGTACCTTTTTACTATCATCAGTTCACTTTTCTCCGGAATGTTCCATTAAACTCGGCGATTGTGAAGAATAAATGAAGATTCGTCAAAGGACGACGACTACTATATTATATGTCCACGTGCGATTGATGTAAAATGAACATGATAAAAGTCAAATTTTGATCTTGAATTGAGCATACTAAATAATAAAGTTTTACATTAATCATCCAAAAATAATTTATTAGGAAGAAAAGAACTTGTTGGTGTCACAATTATTCATTGCCTGTTAATAAATCCTAGTTAGGTGTCCTTTATTGAAACATGCCTCCCATTTGAGCTGCAATGACAGTCTGCATTATAGATGATTGGGATATTTCTTCTTCCTGCCGTTCTTCCTCAGTAAGTGTGCTAGCATAGACTCCAAAGACCCTTTTCAATGATTCACTTGCACCATCAAATTTTTGTTGAGCGGCCATGGCAAAAAGTACGGTTGCCATCAGCATCGCATCATCGTCTTCCATAGAGGATTCCATGAATTCTTCCATACAGGCATCTGCAAGAGATAATTGTGCCAACGGATTACCTCTCATTGCAGATTCATACCAAAAAGCTTTTGCAAGTTGTTGATTTGAATTCTTATTATTATCATCATTTTTGAGAATTCTGGATAAAAAGTAATTGTTTTTTCGTTGGAATTGATTTGTCGAGATGTGATTCAATTCCTGAAGAAGCACCAATGCATCCTTTGATAGTTTGGAGTCTAGCATTCCATCGTCACTATAAGAACCCATCCTACAAAGACCAAAGGAATTCCCCATCCTTGCACTTTTCAGATATAATTGTTGAGGATCTATTCTTGATTCACTGCTTTTAGAGATTGGTGAATCGTTATCTAATAATAATCCATTCGTATCATCCTCTATGGAAGATAATTCTATACCCAAATCACCATCATTGTAATCAGAACTTTGTACTGCACTTGCAAGCACGAAATTTCCAATATCATCATTGTCATCAGGATCTATGAGCCAGGGAGGTGGGGAAGTCGTTTGTTTATTTTTAGTTGATGGTTTGATATTGTTCTTATTTTTATAATCGGTAAACCAAACAATTAAACTTGTACGGCTTTTCGATGGTTCAATATCAACTCCATGAAGGATATCCCCTTTGAAATATCATTTGTTTTGAGTGATGCGCATACCGTGAGAGATCCCGTAATGTGACGAATAAAATAATGTTGCATTGAATTCTATTTCAATTAACTTACATGTATGCAAAACAGCATCACCAGCTTCTAATGGGAAGAAACGACGCAAAGAAGCATGATTGGAAACGCTGATATGTTTGAACTTTTCTAATTCTTTTTTGGATGATTTGTCAAGTTGAGGTGAAAGAACAGTGTACAAACCCCTTTTACCATCAGCTGCCACATCATCCATAGCAATTACCGATGTGAGAGTAGAATAAACATCATAATGGGATGATATGCCAAGCCTCGTATTTTCATGGTTTGTTTCATCATCTTCTGAAATTCCTTCTTCCTTTCCTTGGACATTTTCCCCATAACTTCTCAAAAATACATCTGAAATTTCCAAACTTTCGGATTGAATCAAGTTCCTTGCTGTCGGCAGAAGCTCATCATACAAATATGGTTCAAGAATCATTCTTATTTTTTCTATATTTTCTTCAAAGCTAACACCACTATCGCCATCTATCATGGATAATTTTCTGTTATCTCCATTATTCTCGAACAATGGCTTTCCACCTGAAATGAGATTCAAATGTAAACTAGGTGTCATATCAACTGAATCAAGATTTGTACTTAACCACCTGTTACGTTTGATGATGTCCATTATGGAGTTAACTTCATTTCTTGCATTCTTTGGAACTAATTTTTTTGAGGTACTCAAGACTCGATTGTGACCATTGCCCCTTTGATGACTATCCGATGTCGAATCCTCTATTTCGTTGATTGTATAGGGTATTCTCTGACTACATAATAAACTTAGTATTTCCAGTGCTACAAACCCTTTTGATTCTCCACGATTTGTAAAAGTATACTCTGTGAGAGAGCGTGTAGCCTGACATGGATTTTTCCATTCCATTGTGATATTATTTTCATAGCTGGGATCCTTTATTTTTGGACTCACAATTTCGACAAAGCCGCGGTGGATGGCAGCCTCAAACAAAGCAGAGTTTTCCTTACTGAAATTTAGTTTGATTTCCCACTCTTTCTCATCTTCATCATTGAGTTCCGATGTAAGTATATATTGTAAAACATTGTCGATCATTTGGCAAGCTGCATCATAAGCAGTGATCACATCGTATGTTACAGTATCGGATAACTTTGTGAAGGACGATATTCTAGCTTCGTAAACTGAAGTTTTCGTCCCTTTTCTGCCAATGTTAGTATTATTATTTTGTTTCTGCTGCAGGACGGAAACTTCATAAATTGTTTGCGCCTTATCATAATCATCTTGATAAACGATAATCTTTGCTGATTTCAATATGTGTTCATCGTCGTCTGTGTTTGAACTTGGAAAAGACTCTTGGAGAAGCAGTGAAGGAGATCCCATGCTTAATTTGTTCTTGGTACGTTGCAACCTATTCTGGAATATGTGATCATGAAGCTTTGCAAAGGAATCATCTTTTAGGCTATATTGTATTGAGGATAATGAAAAAGCAGCACTCCGATGAATATGTTGTAGTACAGAGATGATAAATGAGAAAAATGAAATACGATTCATTTTACGATCTATATTCATTGCTGGTTACATCAAACATTAGCTCATCAAAAGGTCAATATGGTTCGTATATACTCTCTTAAGATTGAAGGAACCGCGGCTTTTTCACGTTGTGATAAGAAAGATGGCAGCAGAGAAAATGAAGAGTCGGTATAATGAGCTACCAAATTTAAACGGAAGTTTGAGCTTACGTACTCAGTTTTTATCACTTAATTCTGTATAAATTCTGATAGATGATGCAAACAAAATCTAGCTTCAGATGTCAATCACGATAATGAAACATTGTTCAACAAACAAAAATATGGTGGACGAGAAAAAATATCTTTTTATTTCACCATTCTAGTCTGAATGGAACTTGAGATAGCATTTTTATTTATAAAATTATGGATTGATTGGATTTAATCTTTCCAAATAGCCTCATCAAAAAATTTCTTCCCTGTCTCTACACCTAAAAATAATGCTGCATTTGCTGGAAAGGCTCTCACAAGAGTGGGTCCCAATCCACTGTACAAACCAAGAAATCCACGTTTGCGGGCAATTGTCATCATTTCAGGAAAGTAACTTCCAACTACTTTCGTATCCCATCGTGATTGCACGTTTGTTTTAGGAACATCGAAAGGCATTGCAAATGCCCAACCAAGCATGCCTGCAAACCCTCCACTATTTAATTTTAAAAAATGGAACCAGATATGTTGTTATGAAACAATCAAAGCCAAGAATACATGAAACACCATGATACTACTGTATACTGAGTGTGATCTAGAATTCTTACCTCAAAAAATAATTTAATTCGTCCGGCATCGAGGGAACATATGTTCGAAATAAGTAGCAGTTGACTTCATACCCCCCAAAAAAAGCAGCATAGAAAGGTCCATCTCGCATGAGTTGAGAATCGAGTCCAATAAATATGGACTTTTTTTGAAATAAATATGAAAAGATTTAAGTTCAAAGCAATTCGAACAAAAACAAAATATTGCCATTGCCGATATCCTTACTTTTATGCCTTGTCTCTTGACCATTTCTTTAAATATCGCCGAAGAGCTTTTGTCGCTGCCAACAACAACCTGAGTTTTTGCCTTCATAATTACAAATTATCCAAATACGTAAGTTACATTTATTGGTTAAAAGGTGCAAAAATTTTAAATTATATGCTCACCTTTATAACTTCGCTTGGCAGTAACACCAACGCAGAGCAACACCCTGTAAATGCCCCCATTGCGAACGGTCGAGTTAGGCTAGGCATTCCAGTAGACGATTGATCTAAGTTTGGATCAGGAAATGCTCTCTTCAGAAATTCGTTTACACCAAATGCCATTGCATTTTCTGCAACCATGCCCAGGGCTGTTGGTATAGCACCTTTCCACAAAGCTGTACCACCCTCCACCTGGACCGTTTTTGTAACTGTTTGGAATATTCCATTGAACGCTTTTGGATTAGTTTGCATTCGAACTTTCACGGTATCAAGCGGTTGACCAACATAGCAGCAGCATATTGAGCCTATTGTGGCAGAGAATAGATCTCGTGATACATCACGAATGTTGGCAGCCGATGAAATCGATGATTCGGTGCTCATTTTTTAGTTGTGATCCGGAAGTTCTTTGATTTTGTGCGTATTGCTCTCCTACGTGCGTAGGAGAATGATGGAAAGCGAAATAATTTCCTCGTCTCACCAATTGCCACACATTTTTGATTAAAAAAATACAAGGTTCATCTCTTCATCATATTTTGCAGTTCGAAGATGATACATCAGCGCTTGGAATCGAAATACTGCATTCTCATGAAAAGAGCATCTTATACAACTTTCCATTGAGAATATGTTCATTCACTTCTGATACGAATACATGCCCAAAACAAGTTTTAAATACTCCTCAAACTCAATAAATTAATCATAATACCAAATTTAGCATCCAAATGCATCATTTTTTTTCTATTCAAAAGCAATGCATCTTCAGAAACAGCTTCTCTATTTTGAGAATTTTTAAGTTGGAGCGCATCAAGAATTATTATAAGGTGTGACAATGAAAAATCGTTTTAGATGATGTATCCTAAATATATTAGTTAAAACTATAACAAATAGTTATTTATTCCTGTTGGTCAAAAAGCTCATGTCGAACTATTTATTAGATGAGCAGTGCTCTGGAGATACACAACAACATTGCCTTCCATCACTAATCATTATGATCTAAACCATTGATTTTTGTTTCGTATTCAAAATTAGTCATCGAAGGCAAAGAAATAACATCGTTTCTTGTATCAAACCATGCATTAAATAGTATTTAAAAAAAAAAGAAAGAAACCACGTTTACTACTGAAAGAAGCAGGATTAGTGATATAGCCTCATTCTGCTTTCACGGTTTCGGGGGTTCTAAACTAAAAAAAAGCAAACTTTTACTCATCATAATTATTTGGTCAGTTATTTTGGTGATTACCCAAGTAAATCTAGGTTGTAGCAGGTTTGGAGCAGGTTTGGTTGGAATTGGAATGGCCTCACGAGGCTGTTACATAAAACTGCTCAGACCAAAAAATAATCGTGAATAAAGAAAACAAGTTTGGCCAGTTTTGGGCGAATTAGTGAGCCTACAATACGAAAAAAGGTAAAAGTATAAAATGGAATTCTTTATTGCAAAATACTCTACTCCTCGAACATATTTATTAACGACAAGCGAATTTTAACTTGATACCTAATTCATTCCTTTGTTTTCTACTCCTTATTTAGGAAATAGTTTACGTTGCTCCTAAGTTCAAAATTACTGTCGTATGTATTTTTGTCCCCGGCGACTACCGGCGGTAATGTCAAGTCATTCTATTTGCTGCTGCACGGTAGTAAATAAGTTAGCACCGTAGTAATCAAATTTAAAAATCAGTATATTACCAATTGTAGACGCAGAAAGGATTGAATAGGACATCAATCATATGCATCGTTGAAAGAATTTGTTCCTTTTTCATATCTTAAAATATTAAGCAATTGTCAAAACTTACAAAATGCTGAATGGCAATGATAGTGACGATGAATTGAACAATAGTCAAGATGCAATGGAAGCCGATCCTTTCCAATTCACTAAAAATAGATTTGCTCGTAAAAAAAGGAAAGATGATGAATCTTCTACTAGTGAGGAAGATGATGATGATGCTGCTGAATATGCAAAGAGAAGGAAAATCGGATCGTCAAGTGAGAAAACAAAAACATCTGGCTTGAATTTTAACAGTAATTCTTCAGACTCTGATTCCGATGGCGGATATGCTGCAAAGTCAAACACAACCACTCAAAATTCAAAACAATCAAAGAGGAATACAGTTTGCTATGAACTTCTTGGAAGTAGCGATGAAGAGGATGTTGAAGTCGTTAATGTTCAAAAATCAAGAATTCCACCTGTAGGCGTTAGGCCTAATTTCTCTAATGATCTTTTACAAGCCCAACTACGAGCTGCCCGGCAACGAAACCCGTATATAAATAATGGAATAAATCAAGTTAATTATAATGCATTGCAAAAGGCATATGAAGCAAGAAAGCAACTGATGGAAGCACAGAGGATGGCTGTAACAACTTTACCATTAGATATGGAAGAACCAATACTCTCGCCTAGACTTACCGACGCAAATAACTTTGATTATGCGAGTTTGACGCCGGCACCAGCTATGAAGAAAAATCCTTATCTTTCAGCATATTCAGCAATTTCGCAGGATGTCAGTCCTGTTAGTGCCGTCAAGAAGACTAATCCTTATTTATCTGCCTATACTGCTGTATCACAAGACAAACCTGCCGAAAAAATTCAAATTACACTTAGAACTTCCCAATCACAAAAAAGTGTATTTACCATCAGTGAGAATGATCCATTTCTAAAGCTTATGAACGTATTTCAACAGAAACACAAATTGTCAACTACAAATGTGATAAGCTTCCAAGTTGATGGAGAATTTGTTGTGATGACTGATACACCGAAAAAGTTTGATTTAGAAAGCGGTGATATAGTAGATGTAATCCTAAAAGATCGCCAAGGAAACAAAGTTGACTTAGAAAGTGCGGGAGCTGCTACTAAAATTATTCCATCAAACGCGCCGGTCGTCATTAAAACAAGAATAATCAATCCAAAACCGTCTTCATTTTCCGCTCAAATGTCTCTAGCATCAAATGAAGACTTGTGGCAACTCCAAACAACTGACCCCTTTAGAAAACTTGTGAATGCTTTTGCCGCAAAGAGAAATGTCCCAAATCCTGAAAGATTAATGTTATTATACAACAATAAACTTTTGAATTTCAATAGCTTACCGTTGGAAATTGGCATAAAAGGAGGAAATCCAATAACAAATCCAGTTGTTATAGATATCAGATTGCCTCAAGATGTTCAAAATATTGTCGCCAGTTTTTCAACCTCAAATCAAGGAGAGAACATTGTTAGAATACATGGGAACAAAGTGACATTTAGATTAAGGATCAATGGGAATGACAAAAACATCCAAGAATTATCGATTGGAGATTTGAATACTTTTGAGTTGTTAATGCTCAGATTTTGTCAAAAGAATAATAAAAATGAAAACCAAGTGACCTTTCTTTTAGATGGTGATAAACTCAATGCCAAAGCTACTCCTAAGGGAGAAGATTTAGAGGGTGGAGAAATTATTGATGTGCTAGTGAAAGGTCAATATACACCTCCGGTAGTATCTCCACTCATGGATCAGAACGAAATTATTACTGTGAGAACTATACGGAATAAAGTAAGAAAACGAATATGTATTCATATTTTTGTTTTGGTCTCTGACAATTCTAATTTTCTTATATTTGCTCTCAAAGACCAAGTTCACACCGAAACATTTCAAGGTTAAGCGTAGCGACACAATTCTTACTTTGAAGAAACAATACCAAAAATTTTATCGGGGAAGGGGATGCCAATCAGTTCTATTCTACTTTCAAAATAAAGTGATTGACGATGGAAAGAACGCTGTTTCATTTCAATCCTTAGGTATAAAGAATATGGATTGTATTCATGCTATGGAAAATGGTCAAATATTGATGTTATGATTTTACTGAAAGCAAGAAAAATCAACGTTATATAGATGCTTCGTACAAACTCTTCATCTCTTTGGTGGTAAAGCGCTTTTACTTTTTATACACTTTCTAAATGTTACACGTAACAAAGGATTCTATCTCTAGACCCAGGTAATACATGACCTTCATACAAAATAAGACGAACCATCCATGACATAAATATCAAATAATGATCTAGATTATATTTTATGTGCTGCTAAAATTCCAATCAGTTTTCATTACCCAAGAATTCATTAATGCTTGCAAACTTGTCACTGGTTTTGAAATGATCACTACGTCGGATAGATCTATTTCAGTATTGTTGTGGGCATTATCCCATGGTGATGGAAGCTGCGTCGGAGCATGATCTTTACAAGCAGGTGCAACAAGAACCAAGTCAACAGCACATTGCTTAAGAAGAATGTCGATATATTCTGTGGCACTATCACCATTTTCTACGGCAATGCAGAGACTATCGCTACCCTTTTCGCCAAGAGATATTACTGTAGGAGTTGCAAATGTTCCAATAGCGTTTTTAAACTTCGTTCCTATTTCATATGATGGTGCCAAAATTGCAACACGGGGCCTGATTGATCATGAGGATAGATAGCAATTATTAATAACGATAAGCAAAGATCAAATGATAAGTGAAGAAGTGAAACAGATAAATAATACGCACTTGCACATAAATACTGGTGAAGAACCAGAATAAGAATCATCTGGTTGATCAAACCAATACCCAGCTGATGGTGTAATAAAAGGTTCATATATTCCGGAGGAGGTTATTAAAATTGGAACTGATGGAGCCCCCGATTTGGTGCCCCTGGTTTCAATCTCCGAAAGAACTTCCCAGCCGCTAACCACTTCTCCAAATACTACATGCTTTCCGTCGCATTGAGGAGCAGGACCAAAGGTAATGAAAAACTGAGAAGTATTTGAGTTTTTCCCTGAATTTCCCATAGAAAGAATGCCTTTTCTGTCGTGTTTCAATAGAAGGCCAGCTCGCTCATCTTTGAATTTTTTACCATTAAATATTGACTCTCCACCTGACCCATTTCCAAATACGAAATCACCTCCTTGCATGACAAATCCTGGCACTACTCTATGTATTATAGAGTCTTTGTAAGATAGAGGCTTTCCACATTCACCAATTGGAGCCGGTTTCTTTTTTTTGGTTGTATTGCTTGAAAGTGTTTCGCCATAACTACAAAGAGTCGAGAAGTTCTCACATGTGATAGGGGCTGTTTCCCAATACAGTTTTAGTATTAGCCGGTTTCCAGCTTGAGGTGGTCTCGCATGAACGCCGCCAACACCAGCTACTTTGGAACCCCATTCTGTGTAGAGATTCATTGATAATATGAGCGTGGTCAAATACGAATTAGAGAAGTGAAAACAAGTCACATTAAAAATTCAAGAAATTCATTTTGAATTAGGACCATCTTGTAATTTTATTATAGTTGATCCTGATACCATCAAAGACACGCACCATGATCACTTGCAATTAGGTCCCCAATCCGTGATATTTCTGATCCACCCAGGAATCGCAGGTCCTTGCATGAAAAACCATATCGAGTATCGGTCGCATCTACAAAAGCTGCAGCAAGTGCTAATTTACTCCGATATGCATCGATATCCAAATCTATATAACAAAACTTAGGTTGTTTTTTGGACATGCGTTAAGTCAAATTTTCTTTCTTTGGCTTGAAAGAACTATTGATAAAAACATCGGAGAGCAAGGTTGATTTACCTCCAGAGCAAACAAGAAATTACGTAGAACACCGTAGATTCAGTGAGTACATAGAAAATCGATTGAAATACAAAAACTAAACTAAAAAGTCATTTCATCTGCGGTGTTTTGACAGGATGCATTGAAGTATCATTTCCTCCTAACCCAGATAACATTATGCATGAGCATGTTTTATGAACAATACTACAAGATAAGCAAAAGGTGATAAATGCTCTCCTCATCATTTCTATTTACAGTTCGTTCAAATCTAATTCAAACCTTTTCATCAAACCGTTTTTGTATCATTGTATGAGAAAGTATATTAGCTTGAAACAAATATTGCATCAATAAATATATTAAAGTCGTCAATATATTATAAGCTTGTATCCATTTTTCTTGTCAAGGCTGTAACGTATATAAATAATTTCGTTCGTATTTGGTATCAACAAATCTTTCTTGATGTGGACATTGGGATTGAAAGACCCTTATTCTTTTCACCTAAAGTAACAACAAAACTTTTAAAAGTGAAGTACCAACTTGATATTTGCAAAAGGTGTATGTCTCTTCATTGGAAAATTTAATGATCAACTGAAAAATGTTTTTCATGTCTTCGTGATACGTAGTTTCTGACGACGAGAAGAAACAGACAATTTTGTGGAAATAGCGGCTGTGACAAATTTATTTCATCACTAAGGTTGATAACTTAAATGAATTTGAAGTTTGGTATTATATAGTTTAGCTCTCTAAGGTACCTTTTCAACATATCCCTACTGATAGCAATTTTCTTCGAATAATATTCTTTTCCTAAATTTTATGACATAAAAGGCCTAATAAATTCGCAGATTCATGACTTCAGATCGCATATGACTTGGGAAAATCGATGAATAGCCTTTACAGTGACCTTAAAACAAAATGTATACAGATTTTTTACTCCATGAGAACCGAAGGCTTTTTCAAAATGTTATGAAAGAAAGGGCAAACCATTCGTATAATTCGATTATACGGTCGGCAATCTTTTACCATATTTAAAAGTAGAAATTAAATTAGGCCTTATTATTCCAATACTTTTCCGATTTGTACAGACAATGTCCGTAAGTTACCTATTCATTCGGAAGATTGAATCCATACAGTCCTACTTACCTTGTCGAAGAATTGACGCATGCATAACAACACATCATACCAACTAAAAAATCCGAACTTAAAAGCTGCTCTAAACTCTAATTAAAAAAACGTAAACCCTTTCATTTGCCACATATTGATTTTGGCCTATTCGCATGATTATGAAGGACATACATAGGTATGTGTAAAAGTTAATCTGTAGCTGCAGATTCGTGAATACTTCTACATACAGAATTACCATATGAAACGGTTCTCAAGAGAAATTTAAGTGGAAGTGCAAATCTTCGAGGAAAGCTCACATTCCGAAAAAGAACATAATAATTAACGCAATAAAGAATAATGGTACGCTCACTAAGAATCATCGGTGCCTGTGTCGCCTTCATCGCATCAACAACCTCTGCGCTCTCCCTTAGCACTCCTCCTGCTAGAAGTGTAGACTCAACCATTGGAACTGGGGCTTTTGTGGCATCAAACGTAAGACGTGATGCATTTGTAATGATGCCTACAGGTCAGAAGGCTCCATTGAAGACTGGAGGTCCAGCCGTCCTTGATAGACCGGTAGCAGAAAGAAAGCAAACAAAAGAACCAACGAAAGAGAAGAACAACTCTGGGGGATCAGGTTGGGAAGTAAGAATATTTAATGATGGAACGAATACCAGAGAACATGTTGCGAGGACTCTGGTTCAGACAACGGGACTATCTGAGGTTGCAGCTTATCAAGCAATGATGCAAGCACATCAAGATGGTATGTCTGCTGTTGGGACATGGATATACGAAAGAGCAGAGATGTACCGCGATGCATTAATGAAGAACGGTATAGTGTGTGATATGGTACCTGTTGAGGGAGACAGATAAGTAACTATGGCAGCTAGAAAAAAGAAATCGCAATTTTTTCATAAGCATGATGAGCTTTTCATGCAACGAACACAAACACCTTTGATTAATAAATGCCGGAATAGATAGCAAGTAAATTAAGGTGAACCATTTTTGACACAACAGAGATTATTATCATTAGAATTTTGTAAACATGTTTGTCCAAAGTATAGGAAATATATAGAGTCCTTTGCAATAATTGGCATAGAACACAAATTTGCATCTGTGACATCAACTAAATTTAAAAGTCAGATTGAGTATTTCAATATTTTACACAATCCTATCCTTTACAATTACATTATACGAAATACTCTCCACGAGATCTTCATCAGTCACAATAAGATATGTCTGAGCAAAAGTAGGATGAGACTTTTCTTCTATTTATTGAATCTTTTCTAATCTTATTACTATTTCGTTACGGTCGCTTTTTTTATATATTATTTAAGAGAGTATCAGCAGTCACAATATATTTCGCTAAGTTAGGAGGAAAAAACATTGCCTTTCAAAACACTTTCAAAGTATAACCCTTAATTTTTTGCGATTATGCAGGATCAATAATCAATGTCAAAAATATTAACATCAAGCAAAGGTCTTTTATTTATGAATTACACACGAGATAATTTTTTACCCATCGACAGTATCCGATCAGCAGCTTGCTGGGTCGTAATGAGAATATGCATCGCAGAAGTTATAAAAGAACAAATTCTCAAAAGTGCTTGCCAAGATGACACAAATCGGTTTGTTTGTCTTATTGAATGGTGACGTAAGCTGATTTTTCTGGAATAGAAAGTTAATTTCATTGTCAGATGCGCCCCTGACAAACTTTTTCAAATCAATGAGTACAAAGGTAATTGAAAAGTTCCTTCAACAAAATATTTTTTTTGATAGACTCATCATATTAACAAAAGACCAAAAAATCATTCGGCTCTTCTGATGCCTTCTATGCTTGCAATTGTAGATAAACGGATAGCTTCCCCTGACATTCACATTTCCTTTTTCAAAAACAATTTATAATCCAAATTCTACTTCTGATCACTCTACTAGTGAAGTTCATGTCCCACATTGTGAAATGCCCCGAACTACTATTTGTCACCCATATGTCAAGATGAATATGATCAGAAACAGGAATTGATAGGCTTATACCTTCATATCTCAACAAAACAACACTCTTTGTAATATTCTAAGATGTTTGCGTAGCATTCTGGTGGACTCAAATTTTACGATCCCAAATGTACATTAGGCAGAACCTTAAACTCCACGAATACCTGCTGGCTACATCGACTGCAGAAGAATTACAAGTATTCCTCCAATCCTTGCCATCCACCAATGAAAGAGAAGCAAGCCAGCAAATTATTGATTTTGCTAATAAAAACAATATCACCATGGGACGCTGAGCTCAGCATCCAATGATGATCCTAATAGTAATAACTTAGCAGAAGAAGAATGTACATATATTGATTTACAGTCAAGAAAGGTCTTTACCAATCAGACTAACAATTTTACCCAATAACACGACAGACACAATAAGATTAATTAGTGCCCCTGTGACTAATCCCAGTGACAAACTTGAAGTGACAGAAAATTGCCTTGATTGCGAATCACACAATTCAAGGCCCATACCTGTTACGGCAGCCTTTGTATCCCAACTAAAAGAAGTAGTTACATCAATCCCAAAAAAATATTCAACCATTCTCTCAAATATCAAAGTTATTTACCACAGAGCAAGAACAGTTAACCTATGGGATGCTCAACTAGTTGAAAGGATCAACAATTGTATTAAGAATAACACAGAGATCTTACACCCAAATTTCTATGTTCCAAAATTTTTGAACAATATCACACTTGAAATCCAAAATTAATCCTTGAAAATGAAAGATAAAAATTCTCTTGAAATGAACTATTCCACAAATTTGAAGCACAACAAAAACTTGAATGACTCCAAAAGAAAGTAAAATGGCAAAAAAAGGAACATCAGTAGAAAAGAAACATTGTACAAAAATGTTACAGTCAAAATCCCAAAAACTTTGATAATGCTTTGGACCAAAAAGATCTCCTTTCAATAAAAACAGAGGACGCTGAGGAGGACAGAAGAGTGTAGGGAAAAGAGGCAGAAAAGGAAAGAAGAAGTAGAATGCACATATGAAGCCAAACTGTTTAAAGATTCACTACATCAAAGTTTTCTTCAAAAGAAATTAAATTGTGTCAACACATACAGCTTCTGTGCTACCTTTCATTAAACTCCGCTTCAGAATATTGCTCTAAAGATTTTGAAACCCCTTGACAAGTATCAATTTTAATAAACACCTTCTTGGATTCCAAAACTAATACCCATACATTTTGCTACCTCCACATGCACCCAGTGTAAGTTCTGTATAGAAAAATACATCTCAGTCAACAACTTCAAAGATACTTGCATACAATTGCCTGGATCCATTTTCAGCAAGTATGAGTTCAACATACATTCCCTACAGGATAAACATTTTTGTCCGTCCTCCATCATCCTTGGACATGAAATATGCATGTGATGAATTTAGATGCAGATTACTTAATCTAATTTCAAACATGCCACTATCTCCACATTAATCAACGCGTTACAACGGACAACTCTCAGATTCCTTTTGCAATTAAAAATATTTTTGTTTTACTTTACTTACCATAGTATATCTTCTACAATCTTTAGCAAGCAATATAACTGTGACATATGTGTTGTGTGTTGATCTTAGGGGTGGGTGTTTGTTGCTGTGAACTGAATTGTGAGCTAAATTGTAATATAATATTTCACTAAATTACTATGTACTACATATACTAATTTAACTACAAACACAATATAACTTCTACACCACAATTACCATAACTTAGTAGCTCTTTGTAGAGCGTACCAAATCATTGTAAGTACAATGTTGTGCTGGTCAGTCACCACACACCAATGAATTACAACTGCAAGATGTTCTCTCAAGGAACATGTCTCAATTTATTATTATCTTCTACAGCCTGCACAACTGTTCTCTGAAGTTCTATTCATATGTTGTCCTCTAACACGGAAGAATGGTTTTGGGCATTGCCCTTGTATTTGGATATTTGTACATTACCTGTATTTATTTATTTCTTTCTTTTATATATATATATATATTTATGATGCATATTCATTGAATATTTCATGATATACTGATGTGTATGACAAAGACTTAGAACATGCAAGTAGAGGTTCTAAGTATGCACTGACCCATTACTTAGGACTCTATATTGAATTTAATTTTTTTATGATAATTGTTTATCTTTATCAAAAATGCCCCATCTTAAATTTGTATATTTTCACAGGCTTCCTCATGTGTGGCACTTTGATCATCTTTATTGGGGCTTGGCGTCATCGTTTCTGTATCTTTTACATATTGCATGAATAATGAGTTCAAATTTTTGGGCTCGATGCACCTAAATTCATTGGTTGGTCTAAAATTTTCAAGTTACACTTCGCAATTGATTTGAATGTGAATCGGAACCTCAAACCTTGTAAGTTCATCTTCACTATTTTTGCGCATTATTTCTCCTTCATTTGAGTATTTATATCCTCGTTTTCTGTTAATCCTTTTGTTTGTTTTGAACAATTTCGTTCAATATCGGGACATGGTTAAGTCATAAGTGGACTAAAATGGTTCTATTGCTCAACCTTAACCCACAAATACCCGCAACACCGTCATATTCTTCTAATATTGCACGATATGGAATGCTTGTTGTTGCTATTACGTTTTCCTCCACAGGGTGTAGCGTCCATTTCTTTTTGCATTGCCGGAACACTTGTCATTTCCTCTAGTAGTGGGACCTCATATATTTCACACATGCTCGTGCTCGCAGGTATTTCTGACACCTATGAGGAGTATGACGACATTAAACAATTACATGAAGAAGCAGCTGCAGGGATTTGATACACTCGCTTTGATCGATGGGCTACATGCATATTTTGTTTAATGGTATTTTATGAATTGTGACAATTTGGCTATCATCTCCATAAATATTTGATGATTCTTCACCTACATCAACAAGTTTCGCTCGCTATCTCTGGACTTTTGGCTATACAAGAGTTTTTGTATCTTCTTCGTTACCATACTGAAATGAGCTTATGTTGCTTTTATCATGTTGACTAAGTGAAGACTGTGAGTCATTTGTGATGTTCCCAATACTTCCATATTTAGTATTCCCGCTAGTATGATGTTAACTCGCAATGCTATCTTCTACTTGGAATTTTTGCACAATACAATGTCTTCTCCACATATTTTAGGTTGCTGATGATTAAGCACTCTTAGATTGCTTGCATAAAGTAATAATCATGGATACAGGTAAGAACCTTGACATTACTTAATGGAGAGGTTTTCTTACGTTAGATATCTTTATAGAACACCTACTCCAATGAAAAACCTACCAACTCTTATCCACTGCAGAAGCAGCACAGCTACTTGAAAATATGGAAACTAATGCCAAAAACACAAGCAATGAATTAAAAACTGAAGATGAAAAGCTTGTAGGGATTTTCAAAAGGAATCTTGGATTCCAACCTTTTATGGTGCTCCAAAATTGCATAAAGGTCCTATCAATTGATTCTACAAAAGTAGAATACAAATGCCAAGGATGAGAATTTTCCAGTTGATTTGGAAATCCAACAATATCTATTGTGAAGAAAAACAATATCTTGTCATCTGGAGATTTCTTCTTCCTTCAGAAATGTGTTCAAAACTATGGAACCAACCCAGTTCATCTCCTTTAAAGATATATTGATGGTATCTTTTAATCTGACTACTTGGTTAATTAGACTGGAATGCACTAGAAAACGATCTAATAAAATTTGGCAAAACGACTTGGGAAGTGAAAACTTCTTCCAAACAAGTTGATTTTAGATCTAAACCAAAACATTTGAAAAGCCTCTTAACTTACTTTTGTATATGCCAAATTCTAGTGCTCATCCATTAGCTACTCTAAAACCCTCACTGTAGATTTTTTACAGCACTAGTACTGATAATTAGTGTACATTAATATCATGGACTACATTCAGCAAATAAAAAATATTGCAACATTATCACACAACAGAGGGCACAATAAGATAATAATCAAAGATTGGTTTGAAGCAGCAAAACTACTTCAACAACAATCAACATCAATCATCATCAACAACAACAACAACAACAACAGTATGAATTCAAATAGAATCCTATCTTTGAAGAAGCTATACCATCCTAGAACTTTCTCAAATCAACAAGCACAACAGCAATTTGAAAAATCCTTCAAAAATCTTTTCTACATACCTATTATCTTAACAAAAAGACCAAATAATATTCGGGGCCTTCTAATGCCTTCTATGATTGCACTAGCAGTAGGTAACATGGATCCAGGTGATTTTGAAGTAGATGTTAGTGCACAAATCATATTAACCTGGCCTCTCTAACACATTTTCAACTAAAGGCTTTTTCTCCTTACCTAAAAAAAGTTTTTTCAAATAGATTTCTCATTTTCTCTAAAGAATACTTCATATTTAGAGAAAAACGTTCATCCAAAATATGAGTTCTATTACTTGGAACTCTATATTTACATCGGTCCTACAAAATCATGATTAAATGAACAATACTACAAGATAAGCAAAAGGTGATAAATGCTCTCCTCATCATTTCTATTTACAGTTTGTTCAAATCTAATTCAAACCTTTTCATCAAACCGTTTTTGTATCATTGTATGAGAAAGTATACTAGCTTCAACCTGCTGTAAGAGAAAGAGTGCTAGGTAGTAACAAATATTGCATCAATAAATATATTAAAGTCGCTTATATCCATTTTTCTTGTCAAGGCTGTAACGTATATAAATAATTTCGTTCGTATTTGATATCAACAAATCTTTCTTGATGTGGACATTGGGATTGAAAGACCCTTATTCTTTTCACCTAAAGTAACAACAAAACTTTTAAAAGTGAAGTACCAACTTGATATTTGCAAAAGGTGTATGTCTCTTCATTGGAAAATTTAATGATCAACTGAAAAATGTTTTTCATGTCTTCGTGATACGTAGTTTCTGACGACGAGAAGAAACAGACAATTTTGTGGAAATAGCGGCTGTGACAAATTTATTTCATCACTAAGGTTGATAACTTAAATGAATTTGAAGTTTGGTATTATATAGTTTAGCTCTCTAAGGTACCTTTTCAACATATCCCTACTGATAGCAATTTTCTTCGAATAATATTCTTTTCCTAAATTTTATGACATAAAAGGCCTAATAAATTCGCAGATTCATGACTTCAGATCGCATATGACTTGGGAAAATCGATGAATAGCCTTTACAGTGACCTTAAAACAAAATGTATACAGATTTTTTACTCCATGAGAACCGAAGGCTTTTTCAAAATGTTATGAAAGAAAGGGCAAACCATTCGTATAATTCGATTATACGGTCGGCAATCTTTTACCATATTTAAAAGTAGAAATTAAATTAGGCCTTATTATTCCAATACTTTTCCGATTTGTACAGACAATGTCCGTAAGTTACCTATTCATTCGGAAGATTGAATCCATACAGTCCTACTTACCTTGTCGAAGAATTGACGCATGCATAACAACACATCATACCAACTAAAAAATCCGAACTTAAAAGCTGCTCTAAACTCTAATTAAAAAAACGTAAACCCTTTCATTTGCCACATATTGATTTTGGCCTATTCGCATGATTATGAAGGACATACATAGGTATGTGTAAAAGTTAATCTGTAGCTGCAGATTCGTGAATACTTCTACATACAGAATTACCATATGAAACGGTTCTCAAGAGAAATTTAAGTGGAAGTGCAAATCTTCGAGGAAAGCTCACATTCCGAAAAAGAACATAATAATTAACGCAATAAAGAATAATGGTACGCTCACTAAGAATCATCGGTGCCTGTGTCGCCTTCATCGCATCAACAACCTCTGCGCTCTCCCTTAGCACTCCTCCTGCTAGAAGTGTAGACTCAACCATTGGAACTGGGGCTTTTGTGGCATCAAACGTAAGACGTGATGCATTTGTAATGATGCCTACAGGTCAGAAGGCTCCATTGAAGACTGGAGGTCCAGCCGTCCTTGATAGACCGGTAGCAGAAAGAAAGCAAACAAAAGAACCAACGAAAGAGAAGAACAACTCTGGGGGATCAGGTTGGGAAGTAAGAATATTTAATGATGGAACGAATACCAGAGAACATGTTGCGAGGACTCTGGTTCAGACAACGGGACTATCTGAGGTTGCAGCTTATCAAGCAATGATGCAAGCACATCAAGATGGTATGTCTGCTGTTGGGACATGGATATACGAAAGAGCAGAGATGTACCGCGATGCATTAATGAAGAACGGTATAGTGTGTGATATGGTACCTGTTGAGGGAGACAGATAAGTAACTATGGCAGCTAGAAAAAAGAAATCGCAATTTTTTCATAAGCATGATGAGCTTTTCATGCAACGAACACAAACACCTTTGATTAATAAATGCCGGAATAGATAGCAAGTAAATTAAGGTGAACCATTTTTGACACAACAGAGATTATTATCATTAGAATTTTGTAAACATGTTTGTCCAAAGTATAGGAAATATATAGAGTCCTTTGCAATAATTGGCATAGAACACAAATTTGCATCTGTGACATCAACTAAATTTAAAAGTCAGATTGAGTATTTCAATATTTTACACAATCCTATCCTTTACAATTACATTATACGAAATACTCTCCACGAGATCTTCATCAGTCACAATAAGATATGTCTGAGCAAAAGTAGGATGAGACTTTTCTTCTATTTATTGAATCTTTTCTAATCTTATTACTATTTCGTTACGGTCGCTTTTTTTATATATTATTTAAGAGAGTATCAGCAGTCACAATATATTTCGCTAAGTTAGGAGGAAAAAACATTGCCTTTCAAAACACTTTCAAAGTATAACCCTTAATTTTTTGCGATTATGCAGGATCAATAATCAATGTCAAAAATATTAACATCAAGCAAAGGTCTTTTATTTATGAATTACACACGAGATAATTTTTTACCCATCGACAGTATCCGATCAGCAGCTTGCTGGGTCGTAATGAGAATATGCATCGCAGAAGTTATAAAAGAACAAATTCTCAAAAGTGCTTGCCAAGATGACACAAATCGGTTTGTTTGTCTTATTGAATGGTGACGTAAGCTGATTTTTCTGGAATAGAAAGTTAATTTCATTGTCAGATGCGCCCCTGACAGCCTTTTTGTCGTGCTGAGAATATGCATCGTAGAAGTTATAAAAGAACAAATTCTCAAAAGTGCTTGCCAAGATGACACAAGTCGGTTTGTTTGTCTTATTGAATGGTGACGTATGCTGTTTTTTTCTGGAATAGAAAGTTAATTTCATTGTCAGGAGCGCTCCTGACAGTTGATTTCTTGCCACATGTTCATTTTTAAGCGAAGTAAAAAACAAAAATTTAAAACATTTAGTTTATGTCGTCATAAGCTCAAAATTCCTGCTGACGTGGTCATATTTTTGACATTAATTTACTAGAAACAAAATATATACTGCGGAAGTACTTTTTCTACTCTCAATTTGTATTGCATCATCGTTAAATGTAACATGTGCCATTTCCAATGGATGTCACACCAGTGCCTTAGTTCACAGTAACGAAAATACCTATGTCGATAACAACCAATCGAGTTGCGACAGCGTTCTAAAATGAAGACTTCACGTCCACTTATTTTCGAAGTCCTATAAAAGATACATACGTGCAAAAATGTATGTTCACAAAATGGTATTAAATGGACGAAATAAGGCTTTTCTTTTGTTAAGATGTGTACGGAGCTTCTTCTAATAAAAAAAAGCCTGTTTCTGGTACCATTTGGATAATTCCTTGCGCTCGAAATAATATTTTTTTCACCCAAATAAACAATCTAATTCTGTGTATAGTCAAACTGCTGCATTGCGTATACCTGCGAACTCTGTTATTTCTGGATTATGCATACAAAAAAAGATGCTTTAGGCCTTTATGCAAAGTCTTATCTACATATCTAAGTTGTAAGTATGTGAAGTGTTAGGTTCCGTCATCGTGCGATGCTGATTTATAACACGTTAAAATAAACCTCAACACAACAACAACAAATAGCACCATGTTATTTGTGAATCGTGTCAAAATTTTATGCCATGGAACCATACGATCTAAATAAAATAAAGTTGTTTTTAATGCAATTGCATGCAGAACACCAGAAATACATAATTACGTATTTTATCGTAAAATGCTTCAGTTAAAAACAAAAAAAATAAACGTATGGAATGTAGAGGTACGATGAATAGTTTAAATAGATCAATCTATAATTTGTGGAATTGACGTACGCACTTTAACACATCATACTGATCGGTGAAGATTACCACCTAAATACTCTCTAAATTTTTTAATCTAATTCACAAACATACGGCATCCAATTAAAATTGCATCCATATATGTTTGGTCTACTTAGACAAAACATCAAAAAAAGAAGTGGAAACTTTCATAAAATCTTCGGTCATATAGCGACTGAACTTCAACTTCCATAAACATAAGTTGCATTTCTACAATCGATAACATGGTATGCTCACTAAGAATCATCGGTGCCTGTGTCGCCTTCATCGCATCAACAACCTCTGCGCTCTCCCTTAGCACTCCCCCAGTGAGAAGTGTAGATGTTACTTTCGCCGCAGAATCAACTATTTCATCCATTGTTAAACGCGATGCATTTGTAATGATGCCTGCAGTTCAGAAGGCTCCATTGAAGACTGGAGGTCCAGCCGTCCTTGATAGACCGGTAGCAGAAAGAAAGCAAACAAAAGAACCGACCAAGAAGAAAAATACATCTGGGGATTCAGGTTGGGAAGTAAGAATATTTAATGATGGTATGAATACTAGAGAACATGTCGCAAGGACCCTTGTGCAAATTGTCGGCTTGTCTGAGGTTGCAGCTTATCAAACAATGATGCAAGCACATCAAAATGGTATGTCTGCTGTTGGAACATGGATATACGAAAGAGCAGAGATGTACCGCGATGCATTAAAGAAGAGCGGTATAGTGTGTGATATGGTACCTGTTGAAGAGGACAGATAAAGAGTCACAAAATTTGAGTTGAAATGGTTTTCACAATAAACTAGAGGAAAGCTTTCGTTTTTAAGGAAAGGGGTCCTAACGATGCATTCCACCATTTAAGCAAAAATACGACAAGTCGCTGTTGTAGCAATTTGCATTTGATTTAGAAAGTCTGGAATAGATAGCAATAAATTTAAGGTTAATGATTCTTGACAAAACCTGCATAGATACCTCATTTGTCTATTATTTTCTTGTGTATACATATCACAAACACATTGACAAAGGGTATATTATTATCTAAACTTGAAACAACGAATTATGCTGAAATTTATATTGAAAATATTTCACGATCGTGAAGTAACTTCTTTTGAGTCGAGAAGAAAAGTTTACTTTATTTCCACATTGTTGTCATTCATTCAATTAGTGGGAGATATTCTTATAGAGTTATATTATTCCTATTTTCAAACAATTAATATAACTGATGTAAAAAGACAGGGTAGTATGAGGGACAAAACAGACAAATATTGAAAAAAATTGAAGAAGTAATTAGAAGTGTTTATAATTCATCAAACGAATTGATAGAAGATAAGAAACGAAGAAATAAAAGGAATGAAAATACATCAGTATTTCAAATATAATGGAATCTACAATATGATTTTGTGGTTGAGTCAACAGATATATTTATGAGATGCATAAGTAAAGTCTTATCAATATCTTTGCATATATCGGCTTAGCTCCAACTAATGATCATAGTTTTTTTCTTATTCATTTTTTGTATGAAAATCAGAACACATAGCAGTGCCAGGACGACGACACCCAATACACCTTTATTGAAATCATCAGGTAATAAGTCAAAGCCTTTCGATGGAGATAATCTTGTGAAAAAAATATCAGGGCCACCATGTGCGAGAACGAGCGTATTTGATTCAACGTGAGCAGGGATAGATGTTATGGTTTCAATGCCTTCTACTGATAAATCGTATGATGACATAAGTTGAGAGACCATTGGGATAATAGGAGAATACCTTAGATAAAGCAACAGAAAAAACGAAATGAGTTAGATTCAACAGATATGACGCAGAATATAAAAACTAAAGAAAACATACCTTTGCAAACCTTCTGCTTTTTCTGTTTTTTTGGGTTCGCCACTTGGTCTTCGTGGATCTAACCACCTCCTATCCACGCTCAGTACCTGGTTACTGCCCAGAGCGAAAAGAACATGCTTACTGCTGATTCCTCGGGTTGTCTGGGTAATTCCCAATGATGTGATGCCCTTTGGCTGACCTAAAGTATACATCTTGTTAAGTACAATCGGCTTCTCAGAGGTGAATGAAGAAAATTCAAGTTCTTGTTCAACTTGTGAATTGAATGCTGTGATCCCATTTTTATCTATCATTCCCTCATGCAAAGTCAAAACTCCAATGTCCGTACGCTTAGTGTCTGTATTGAAATAAGTGTAAATGATCCAATTTTCCGAAATAATTACTGAAATAGGATGTGCAGCGGAGCCAAAGGAATGAGAAACGCGGTGGAGAATTTTGGACGAGACGCTATCGACTAAATTGATGAAAAGATTTGGTTTCGACTGAATTTCCTTGCTTTTTGAAAATGCGTCATCTCCATTTGTGGCTCCTACTGGCTTTATTTTTGATCCTTTACTAGTAGTCTTTCCAGAACCGCTGCCTCGACTTTGAAGTGCAGATTCAAATGGATTCGGTTGTACCTCTGATGAAATTAGATCGTCTGATTCATCGTGTGTGACTACAACTACTAAATGAGGATTCAAATATTTCAAAAGTAGTGAATCATCGCCTAAAATTGTCGCTGGACTTGTAACTACTTCGCCCCTAAGTGGGTAAGACACTTTCACGATTTTTTCACCTTCAAAAAGAGTCTCTCCCAAACGTTCGGCAGCTAAGGTACCTGAAGTGTCATCAATAATTTTAAAAGATTCAAAACTGCTTCTTTCTTCATTGATCGTGTGAGCATAAAATCCGTTTTTGCTCCCAGCATTAACATTGCCTTTCACTGTATCAATAGCACTGTCAGTATTGGGAATTACATCAACAGTCCCATCTTCATTCAAAAGAATTGCGAGTTGCTTGCAACCACCCTGTTCCTTACTTTGAACATCACTACGGACTGGAATAATTTGGGATACATCTGACGAACTGGAATGATAACCAGAACTATGAACTCGGCCATGTATGCCATCTACACACTTGTATTCCAGTTTATTTTCAGGCAAGGTAGAAAGAATCAATACTTCGTTAGAGCCATACATTGTCAAGCCTCCATCTACTCCAGAATTCGAGCTAGATCCACCATAAACAAGTTTATGGGAAATTGCTTCAGGATTTAACATGATGGACCACAATAAAGGAGAAAAGTCAGAAGAAGCTGAACGCTTTAGAGTGTCCAATCCAAACAATCTTCCTGTAGTGGAGGACAACACGACAGCAACTTTTGCAAATCCAAAATGGAAATCGCGCTTATGTCTTGCTTCCAAAGATGAAGATGAAAATAAGTCTAAAAGCTTCACAGGTGAAAAGGTAGAGATGGATGTTTTAACTGAGTCCAATTGTAAATAAAGGCGGTGATTCAACGAAAATTCATTTGCATCTGATTCATGATCATCGTTTTCATTCAGAGATGAGCGATCTAGAAATACTGCGTCAGTGATAGAAGCAAGGTTTTCTTCTTGAACCCATGATGAATGACTTAAAGTTGGGGACAAGGAAAAGGTGACCATTGCAGATGTTCCACCAGTAGTGGTTAGAAAAACTGATGCCATTGATTGATAATTAGTGTCAGGTGAGCAATATACACTCATACTGGATATGTCTCCATTAGAACTTAAGTCTAAAACCCCTTCCAAGCTTAGGGTACCAATCAAATTCTTCTGATCTTGTACATTTAAATCAATAGATCCTTGCGAACTTTTCAATACAAAAATAGATTCATTTTGAATATTGCTACATGTCTGGACACCAATGATGTCAATATTTTCTTCATCAAGACTCGCAAGTGACAACTTTGTGCTACCTTCATCTAACAAAAACAATGCCATTTTCATGGTACCAGCTTTAGTTTTCCCGGAGATAGATACTGATGAAGAGTTGATAAATTTCAAGGAAATTACTTGTTTCCAATCTGATGGTAAATTAATTGATTCAAATGTAGTGCTTCCACCACTAATCCCATGCGCATAGATAACCGAGCTTCGATTTTCATCATCTTTCACAGCACCCAAGAGAGATATATGCTCATTTATATTAGCGAGTTTGATAGAGGAGAATACAATTGGCACAAGAGAGCTGGATTTTAAACTAGATGGTTTCTTTATTTGCACTAAATTCCCTCCTGGGAATCCATATTCAACAAAGGCCATATTGGATAAACTTGTAGCTGCATCCTTCTCGTTATTCGACTCCTTCGAAAATACCCATCCAATTAACACCACAACAGATCCTTTTTTTGATTGTACAGATATAATCTTTGGTTGTCCATCTTTGGAAGAATATCCATTGGGAGCATTTTTCCTAATCTTCGCTGTCTGAAGGAGCTGTTCCACAAGGAAAAGATTTTGGTTGGAAGGCATCAACGATTCTCCTGTAATATCAGAAAGAAACGAAAATTGATCGCTGGTTTTACTGCTTCCCACAACTACTATTGCTCCTTTTTGATTATCATTTCCATCATCGATGGGCGATACTGGGAAAAGCTTAGGAAGGAATGGTGATGAAGACATCCAATCAATATTTGAATCAAACAAAAATTCTCCTCCCAGACCTGACATTCCACGAATAACTCCCCAAGAATCTAAGGTCACGACTACTTCATTCTCAAGAGTGGTTGTAACTGCGACGGAATCTTTCCCACTGCAAGAATTTCTTCTCCATAGTAAGTTACCATCCGTCACATTCCGACCGGACACATAACACGACTCATCACCAGATGTAATGATTACATGTTCATCCAAGAAAGTTGCAGAAGTAACACCACCTTTTCCACCATGACCTGCAGTGGATATAAGGAAATCGAATTTCCCTACTTCATCTTGGAATATGGCTGAAACTTCCGAAGTCTTGGAGATGATGAGGGTTATGAATAACATGAAAGCTTTCTCAAATCGTAGCATTGGATGATTGTTGAAATGAGTAAAAAAACTCATGATGATATAAAAGAATGGAGACTTATGAGAAATGAATGAACGTTAACGCTTGTAGACGGGAGGGCAAAGTCAAGGGAGAATGAAGAAGTTACCGCGTCTATATTATGGCTTCGCATGAAAGATCCACGCGGGTATGATGAGATGAATATCGGCTTTAAACCTCCTGTTTTCCTCTACGTGCAGGAGTTAATAATAATAATCTCGTAAAAATTGTTCCGTGTGATCATCGTAATAAATGCGTAGGGCACAATTGTTTTTAAGAGTTTCCCATATGTATTCTACTACAGCAGTAGACGGGCCAATGATGTAAAAAGCATCCTCATTCGTGCCAGAAAATTATACGAAGATTATCCTACACAACTACGACAAAAAAATAAAATAATAAAAATAAATCCCTCTGCAATCGTAGGGGCAGTTAAAAGCAGTTTTGAATTTGAAAATCGATATTTTTTACCTTTCACCAAGACGACACAACGGTCAGCAGCAAATCCAATTCAAATAACATCCAAGTATCATACATTAGAAAGAAATCGAGAATCTAAAATGGTAAGTGATTCTATCATATGATATATCAGAACTAGGTGACAAACTTCCTTTAGCTCTACATTCAAAAGTCATACTGTATCCAAAATTTGAATCTAAGGATTGAATGAACTAACTCATTGCTTTCTTTCTATAATCATCCATGGGGGTCATCCACATCCAGAACAATACAAAAGATCAACAAGAAAAAAGAAAGTCTCGTCCTGGTTTGAGTGCAGAAGAGATAGAGGAAATAAGGGAAGCATTTAACCTATTTGATACAGATGGAAGCGGTACAATTGATCCAAAGGAATTGAAAGCTGCTATGCAAAGTTTAGGCTTTGAAGCTAAGAATCAAATGATTTATCAAATGATTGGAGACATTGATAAGGATGGTTCCGGAGAAATAGATTTTGAAGAATTTCTAGATCTAATGACGGCAAGAATGGGTGATACAGATAGCAAAGAAGATATTCAAAAAGTTTTTAATTTGTTTGATGATGATCAGACTGGTTTCATAACTCTACAGAATTTAAAACGAGTAGCAAAGGAATTGGGAGAGACAATGAGTGACTCAGAATTGCTGGAAATGATTGAACGTGCTGATGCAGACCAAGATGGCCAGATTAGTGTTGATGAATTTTACACGATTATGACGAAAAAGACGTTTGCATAGATTAGCTTTGTCTTTTTTAATACAAAACCTGTCTATTACTGATAGGGCCTTACAAATATTTGTGACTTTAGATTAGACCTTGGGATGGAAGAATTGAGTTTTTTATCCTCCCGTTGCATAAAATGAGATAAACTAAAGATGCTTTCTTTAAACAACTCCAAAGAAAGGAATTGAAATAACGAACTTAATATTAAGCATTACGAATGCTAAGCTTATAAATCCTTTTGCACTTTTTGAAAACGATTTATTTTGTAATTAGCAAAGCTTTGCCTGAATATGAAGACATTATTCAAGTCTTAAGAAAGTTCATGTTGGAATAATGATTACATTTTTAATTTATTATTGCAGGATGCAACGTATTTAAATTTATAAACAATGCATCACCACATCAAAGATTGAGCTTGAAAGTCAATTACAACAAGGACATAAACTTCACCAAAATGTACCTGTATTTAACCAAGAACTGTTTGATGTTGGCAACGATTTCCATAATATCCGCTAAAGCATTCGCAAAGACCTTCATGATAGTTGCAAAGACCTCTTCCTGAGCAGTCGCGTCCTTTAGATTTTCCATCTCCTCCAAGTACATCATCTCCAGAAGGGCATTCTTTCAAAGAACAATCAGGTCCACGATATCCGATATCACATTTGCATCCAACCTGTTTATTGGCATCCCATGGAGCAGTATAAGTTCTACCGTGAGAAGATGCTAATGCTGATTCTGTCATGCAAATACCACGTCCAGAACAATCATTTGGACAAATTGTACGTTCACAACTCATACCGTCATAATTTGTAAAGCAACTACATTCTCCTGTTTTACGATCACAAATTCCTTTCTTTGAGCATTCTGTGGATGGATGAGCATCATTTGCTGCCACGGGATCGGCAACCCAAGCTAAACCCTTTGGACAAGTACGGAGTGAGCAATCATGGCCTGTCCATGCAGGATCTCCATTAGGACGGGAGTAACAAGTACATTTATCTGAAAGAACAAAAGAAGCAAGGATTGAAAAACGGAAAATGTGAGCGAATATGAATATACAATAAACTATTTGATGGACCAAAGAATGATTTGTCTCAAACCATGCCACCATGAAATATTCTTGAGTTAAGAATGATTTCCTTTGAAAGAAGGAGTTTTTTAATAATTAGTAGCCCTTACCATTAGCACCACATGATCCATGGCCTGAGCAGCCATTTGGGCAATATGCATTTGCAACTGACAAAAAGGCTACGATTGTGTAGAGAATGTTTCGTGTGAATACCATTATTGCCTTTGTTTTGTTTCAAGGTCTAAATTTATTTGAAAGAAGAGGGAGGAATGTTGTAAAAACATGAATCTTGGTTTTTCTTCAAAAAAGGTTTTCTCATTTTAAAATTCAAATAGGGGAGCACGAATTTCAAAAGTGTGAATTTTGTATTATAAGTTTATCAAGATCAGTTGAAGTAGCGTCATATTTAGTAGTTTATTCAACATCTCATGATGAAAGGTATAACCAAATACAGAAAACTATACTAAACAAAGTTGTGAAAGCATTTTCCCCATAACTCCAATTGTAGAATCGAGGGTAATAATCATCCAATTATTTTAGTTTGAAGGGTTCTTCTTGTAATATTCATCAACAGCACGTTGAGTTGGGTCCTTTATGGTTACTTTGTAAGCCATGGCAGCAACGAATCCAAGAGCAGCTCCTTGAACTGCTACTTTCATAAGACTGGCAAGTGGTGCACCAGCAGCTGGGCCTTTTCCGGCACGGAATACGGGACCGGGTCCATAGAGCCTTGGGTTACGGTTTGGTTGATCCATTTTCTATTCTTCCGTTATATTTGTTGATAGTGTCGATATTGATGTCGATGGGATGTTTATGAAGCATGCAAAAGAAAAGAAAGGTTTAGTTGAAATCAAAGTCGAATATACGAAAATTAACGTAGAAAATAAAAACTCCTCCGATTCATTATGTAACTGAAATTAGACGCAATGACGCGTCTATCGGATGAGAATAGAAGCAAGCATAGGGGTCCAGCATAGGGACTCCGGAAAGCGTAACACTTCTATTTTTTGAAGTCTCACAGTCAAATCTTGGCAATAAAGGAAAGATTTTGATTCAAAACGAGGTTCTGGAGAACACAACTAGCTTATCGATTTGGATACTCACCGGCCGTAGTATTGATTATGCACACGATAAAGTTAAATCACTCGTTTTGGCTGGTTGGTCTTTTTCATTTTATCTTTTTGTGCCTCTCAATCTTCAGAATTCCCGATGCCCGGCCCGGTCCTCGACCAAATTGAATTTTCTGCAAAACTTTTAACTGCAGTCCAATTGAAAGTGATGTCAGCAGAATAGAAAATTCAAGCAAAAGATTACTCGTGGAAAGTTCTAAAGTAATCTTTCTTTCGAATTTCTCTAATTGTTATATTGTCGTTATGATTTCAGTTAATCATCCTTAAATAATCATTGACATTTGACTCTTTCTATTTGGCTTAGTTTATGTACAGCAGATCTTTCGAGTAGAAAAAATAGGAAAGATCCCTGAAGAAGAGTTGTCGAAAGTGCGTATTTGATTTGTGGATATTCCTTCCACAGTGGATAATGCCGTATGTAAATTATACCAATGAATATTGTAGCAAAAGAAGCTTCGATGTCTTGAAGCTTAAGCACCAAACAAAACAATCAAAACTTTCAAGTGCACGAGCCAATTCGAATTCCATTAAATTTAAGATAGGAAGATTGACTAAACTAGACGTAATGATGGTCGGACCATCAGCAAATCCTCTTCGTAAGAGGTCAACCACTGCAACATGCATTATGTTAGCATTTGCAGCTTATGTATCATATGATGCCTCTTTTTTCACAAATGCATACACATTTGTGAGCCCACTTTCAAGCTCCAAAATCTCATCTTTGCAGGAAACTCCTTCAATCAATTTTGCAGTCGGCACAAGACGAAATAAAAGCGAACTATTTATGTCAGATGGCGATAAGGAAGGATTTTCATTAGCCACTTTATTCGGGAAGAATTCGAGCTCCAACGCTTCCACAAAACAATCATCAAAATTACCACCCCATCCATCGGAACGCCCTCACATCTCTCCTCTAAACATCTTAGATCCCTCCAAACTCAATCAATCTGACCCTGCCACTAATCCAATGTTGAGAGGTGGAACCAGTCCTGCTGAATCACTTTTTGGTCCTGATGGATCCTTACCTCTCCACCCAAGTGTAAAGAGTGGAGTTCTCAAAAATGGTTTGAGTTATGTCATTCTTCCCAACAAAAGTCCACCAGATAGATTTGAAGCTCATTTGCAAGTTTTTTCTGGATCAGGTAAGGTTCCAAATTCTATGCAGAAAAAATCTTTTTTGATTCAATTTTTCTGATTGTTGTACGGACTTTGTGATTTTCGTTTTTTACTCGTATTTCCTGAATACTTTGTGTTTTTATGCAAAACCACGATATTCTTAATTTTTTTCATTCTTACATTTAAATTTTAATATAGCTGATGAGCTTGAACACCAACAGGGAATTGCCCATTTGACTGAACATGTGGCTTATATGGGTTCTCGTAAGCGTGAGCGGCTTTTTGGAACTGGTTCTCAAACAAACGCATACACAGATTTTCATCATACTGTATTTTACGCCGCATGTCCTATTAAGACACCCCGTGGTAACTTACCTATGTTGCCTATGGCGTTAGATGCTTTGTGTGATGTTATGGAAGCTCGTGTTGAATCTTCTCGTTTGGAAAAAGAGAGACAGGCTGTGTTGAGTGAAATGACTATGGTTAATACTATCGAATATAGGGTAGAGTGCCAAATTTTGAGTACTTTGCACAGAGAGAACAGATTAGCGAAACGTTTTCCCATTGGAAAAGAAACATTGATTAGAAATTGGAAGACAGATGATGTCAAGACTTGGCATAGAACTCATTACAGACCTGATAATGTATTGCTTTATATTGTTGGAGATGTGAGTCCACAGGAAGCAGAAAGAGTAATTAACGAAAAATTCGGTCATCTAAGTGCTGAAAAACAAGCGACTGCAATGGAGGAAAAAGTGAAACCAGAGGCAGCTCAACTAGCAGATGCTGTCGTGAATTCTGAAACAGTAAAAGCAAAGATGAGTTGGCATTACCCTCCAATCATTCATAATTGGGTAGGAGATAATAATCATTTAGAAGAAGCTCAAGATAAAGCTCTGGCTGAAACTGAATACGATATCCAACTTCAAGACAAGTGGCCATTAGACGAAGTAGTTGATTTTTTGAAGACAACTGAATTGGCCCCCGGTAAGAAGCTTAGGCCTCATATTTTTAGGTAAGTATGTGCATCTGAATAGTTGTATCACGTCATTTATCCAAATGGCAAACTTCAATTACTGACTTGATACTTTTTGACCAAATGCGATTGTAGGCATGAACTTCTTCAGTCATTTTCTCTTCACCTATTTGCCAAACGTCCTGTGGATCAAATAAATGATTTGAGTTCTTTCCGTCGATCTCTAGCAAGGCGCGTAGCTCTAGCTGCGCTTCAAATTAGATTGAATGTCGGAGGTCGCTCTGAAGATCCACCATTTACATTTGTTGAATTCAATCAACTAGATTCTGCTCGGGAAGGATGTGCTATTTGTAGTTTAGATATGACAGCTGAACCTCATCGATGGAAAGAGGCTGTTTGTAAATCTGTGTCTGAAATAAGAAAATTAGGATTATATGGTGTCACTCAAGGTGAAATGGAAAGATATGCGGGGGCATTGATGACTGATGCTGCTCAGTTGGCAGCACAAGGTAATAGAATCAGTCATGGGGATCAACTTGCATTTTTGATGGAAACTATCGCAAATGGTCATAATTTTATGAGTCCCGAGCAAAGCTATTTTGTCACAGAGGAAGCCTTGCGTAGTCTAACTGTTGAAGAAGTCAATGAAGCTGCTAGAAGTTTGTGCTCCCATGTCCTAGGTTTCCAAAAAGATGAAAAGGGTGACGACGGTGTAGTAGTAGCAGTGGCATGCTCGCCTAAGTCAGCATCTGAGGACGCTTCTTCTGAGTCTTTCTGTGATGAGGAAGCCCTTATTAAAACTATTTACGATGCTTGTCAAACAGAAGTTGAACCTGAGGAAGATGTTGTCGTCCCAGACACCCTTGTTCCTGATGAAGAAATTGAGGCTGCTTTAGCTAAACATCCTGCAGAGTGGATGGAAGGTCAATTTACAGACGGAACTCCAAACACCCCTGCCGATAAAATGACTAGGCCGTTTACCCTACGTCGTCTCAGTAATGGCATCAGAGTAGGAATTGCGAGAAACGATGCAGAAAGTCAAAGAGGGCATTTGAGACTTGTAGCCCCAGGAGGTAGAGATGCCGAGAAAAAACTAGGCTTCAAGTCTGGATCTATGGCAGTAGGTGCAAGAGCTATGCAAGAAGGAGGTGCTTTTGGTCCATGGACTAGGGAACAAGTTGAATTATTTTGTGTTGATCATCTTCTTATGGTTGAAATTAGCTGTAGTGAGGAAAACATATTAATTGACTTTGTTTTCCCAACCACAAATGTTGGTAACACTGGGTTTGGAGAAGAGATAAAATTAGGTATTACTGGAACTGAAGCTGTTCTTCAGATTGTCCGTGAGATCATTGTTGGTTTCCATTGGGAAGAGGATGCTCTTGGTAGAAGTAAGTCCAGCTTCAGAACTGCGCATGATGGTTTACAGAAAAACTTGGAGGGAAAAAGTACTGAAGTTATCATGGAAGAAATGACAGGAAAAGACGATAGGTATGTATAAGAGATTTTTTTTGTGTTGCGCTCTTTCATTTTTTAATCTCTTCTTTTTTATTCTGTTGTTATCGCTTGTAGATACCTCTCAATTGATGTCGATACTGTCAATTCTGTCACTCTAGAAGAAGCCCAAGCTGCTGTAATGTCTCAACTTCTCCCCCCGGAACTTGAGCTCTCAATTGTTGGAGATTTTGATCCGTCAGAAGTTCTTGAAATGGTAAGGAAATACATTGGTAGTGTGCCAGCTGATGCCAACTCAGAGTACACAAAAGAAGATCAAGTTCCAGTAACTTTCGACTCCGTACCAACCATACCAGAAAAGGGAAAATTCATTGAAATTGAGCTTACGGATTCCGATCCTCGTGCGGTTGCTTATGTTGCTGGTTCAGCACCTAATCTATGGGGATTCCTTGGAGATGGTTCAACAGTCGCGGATTATATTTTGTCAAGAGATAAAAAAGCATCTGAATATGAAAAGAGTAGGCGATCACATCCACTCTTTTCTTATATTACTTTAGCTTTGGTCTCAGAGATTATTAACCGCAGGTTGTTCAGTTATGTTAGAGAAAGAAAGCAACTTACTTACGATGCAAACTTCTCCTTGACTGGTTTCGAAAGATTGAAAGGTGGATGGTTCCTTGTCACTGTAACTGCGAGTAAAGAAAATGCTCAAGCAGCTTTGGAAGCATGTAAAGAAACTCTTCAGGCACTATTCCGAGGAAATCCAGTCTCTCCCGATAATTTGGAGAGCGCCAAACGTAAGTAACATCCTCCAAACGTTATCATAAGAATTCACACTTTTTGGATCTGATAAAATTTTCTTTGCAATTATTAGGTGTTGTTCTCAATCGTCATCAGGTAGAACTTCGAACAACTCGGTACTGGGCAGAAATGATGTCTGGACTTCAGTCTGAATCTGTGCCTCTAAAAGGACCTCTCACTGTTACTGATTTTGACAAAATGGTTGAAGCCATTACAACAACAGATCTTCAACTTGCCCTTGACTGTTTCGGGATGAAGGACGACCAGCTCTTCACAGCGATCGGAAAGACAGTTCAACCCGAAGGTTACGTTCCACCAGATGATGGTCTTGTAAGCCAAGCTCCAGTGATTGGAATGAGAAGAGGTGGGGCTCTCAAGGATTAAAATTATGTTAGACGACGGTATAGAAATAGTAATACCCAACAATAAAATTGAACTTATAGTATAGTAGAGGTCAAAAAACTTTGTCTTTTTCTCCAAAAAAGTATATTGATTTTGCGGCCTTAGACTTCAGCAAGCACGAAAACTAAATAATTCAAGAGCTTCACCAAATTGTGACTTTTTGATCAAACTTCAAGTTAACCAATAATAGGATTATGAATACTTTTATGTTTTTATCTCAGTTGAATAAAGCCTTCCCTGCGTTTCCCCACCAATCCTCTGGTCTAAAGTATCGGTATCCTGTGTCGAGGGAGGCGATTTTTCTCATGTCTTCGTCAGTTAGCTTAAGTGCAAGCGTTGTGGTAGCCATTAAATTTTCTTTTTGGTGAGCATTTGATTCACTCTTTGCTACAACAGATGTTCCTCGCTGTAAAGCCCAGGCAATACACAGTTGTGCAACAGAAATATCGTATTTTGAAGCTAGATCCAAAAGCAATGGATCACTCATTATCGATGGTTCATGAATTTCTTTGTAACCTGGAGTCCCTAAAGGTGAGTATGCTTGCAACTCTAATCCTCTTTTTTCACAATACTTCAAAAGTTCAGGTTGTTGCAAAAATGGATGTAGCTCCACTTGATTAACTGATGGAGGAATTTTGCTTTTTGATATGAGCTCTCGCAATAGTGGCACTGGAAAATTAGAGACGCCTATATTTTGTTGAATGGTAACAACCAGGTGATAAGATAAAGTTTAGACCGGACAAAAATTATGTTAACACAATATTACCTATTTGTCTAACTAATCCTTTTTGTACCAGGGCTTCCATACTTTCCCAAGTTTCATGAATGGAAACACTTGGGTCTATATTATTTCCTCCATCAGAATCGTCAATGTCCTCGGTTCTGTAACCACGTATGTCTTTATTTAATTCTTTCGGCAGAGGAAAAAAAGAAACTGGCCAATGAATCAAATACTGTTCAAAAAGAACAAAAGTAAGATTGGATTGAAATGGATATGTTTTTGACGGCATTGTTTCGCAGATACTTAAATTGTTTTCAACACTTACCAAATCAATGTAATCTGTCCGTAAGTCAGACAACGTCTTTCTCAGAGCAGGTTCTACATATTCTTTGCGATGAAAAGGACAAGCAAGTTTCGACGTCAAGAAAATATCTTCTCTCTGAATGTTATTGTTCTCAGAAGAAAAATATTCTTGCAAAGCATCTCCTATAAAGTTTTCATTAAAGTATACTGGTGCACAATCGATTCTCTTATATCCTAGATCCAATGCTCCATGAATTGCCGAACGGACCTTTTCGGGCCCATTTATGTCTAATGTCCCTAGACTAAGTCGTGGCATTGTGAGATTACTTAGACATGAAGCAGCAGCACTTAAAATACCTTTACTCATATTTGGCTTTTCTTTTATTGAATTCAGAAGCGATCGCCATAAAATGATGTGTGAGATACTAAAGAGAAGTAAAAATACCGATAAGATCAGTAAAATGATTTTAAGATTCATGTGTCGATGAACGAAATGATCAAGTTTTAAGTTTTGGCGTTTCTTCAAAAAAATATATATTTTATACCCTGACAAGCACAATGCACACATCGACCTGTTGGCCCAACGGTAAGGCGCCTGACTACGGATCAGGAGATTCCGGGTTCGAATCCCGGGCAAGTTTTTGCCCCTACATACTTTTTACTGCAATACTCTACAGACACTTTTTGTTCCACATAAAAAACTTTTAGTGCTAATGAGTCTTTTGCACATTTATGCTTTCCCCCATTAAATATACCAATCGGATATTATTATAATATTACAAATGCTTTAAGAACAGATGTATTGATATTGTTCACGTGTCGCAAAAAATGTTCTTGTCCATCGAGACAAAGTTTATATATCTATTTTCAAGGCTTATTACCATTAGTATTTGAGGGGGGAAAGTACAAATGCACACTTGAAACATGATTTTAAGATTCTTGTTTTAATTGATTAATTTCTACACATTTTACATGATGAGATGCGCAACTTGCGTCTTCATAGAGGACAAATGGCAATGGTTGCATTCCAAATCAAAAACCGGTACTGGAATTTCCTCACTGCAAGATGTTATTCTTATTTTACTCACAAAAAGAAAACTTCGAGATCTGTAGATAATCGAAATACAAATCTACTGCAATAACAACACAAGAAAAGGTCATAATATGCCCAAAGGCCACAAACAAGTACGTAATCAATATAAAAGAGCAACAGATAGATTTATAAATTACATGATGGAAAATACTCCAGTCTATGCGAAAGGAAAACAAGAGCCTGTGAAAACTCATTGCGCTGCTGCAGATTGGATGTACGATCAGAGGCATGTTCCATGTTCATCCGTGATGAGGGATCTCGAAATAGCTATTCATTTACGTCGTGAGGTAGCTAGAAAATGTTACTATTGTAGAGACAGCGGGCATAGACATTTCATCAAGATATTACATGAATGTTTGACTGTTCTTCGTAAGATAGAATGATGAATATGGGATTTGTTAACAAGTTCACTTAAATAATTAGCAAATAAAAGATAAAAATCAAATTATTGTACAACGGATTGTTACTATTTATAATACGAAATGGTAATTTCCCTACTTCCCATATTAATGAAGTGGATACAGACACCGGCTATTGTCCCATCTTTCCACTACTGTAATCATACATTGCCTGTTGTATCTCAGGCCAAGTGTTCATCACAAATGGACCCCTAGCTGCGATAGGTTCATTGATAGGCTCACCACCCATTATGAGAAGACTCGTATTTTTTTGTTTCGCACTAACTTTCAAGGTATTTCTCCCCGCTTCATTTTTCATTATAGCAACAGCTTGTGATCCAACATGATGAGATTTATCATCACTTTCGTATAAATCAATTTCGCCTTTACGTACAAAGACGACACAATTGTAATTTTCGGGGAATGGGAGTTCTACTTGTAAATCTTTGGTAGGTAATTGAACATCCCATAATTCGACAGGTGAGTATGTTTTTGCTGGACCTTTCACCCCATGAAAACTGCCTGCAATAACTTTAACGATGCCGGGAATAATATTGTCATCCTCATAGCCTTTTGGAATGTCAACGCTTGGGATGGAAGAAGCCGAAATAGGTTGATACCGTGGTTTCGTCATTTTATACTTTTTGGGCAAGTTTACCCACAATTGACACATTTCGAAGGTTCCTCCAGTTTTGGTGAATTCTTTGGAATGGTATTCATCATGAATAATGCCACGACCCGCTGTCATCCATTGCACGTCACCAGTTTTGATCACATCATTGGATCCAATAGAGTCAGAATGTTCCACTTCGCCTTGAAACGCAATCGTAACGGTTTCAAATCCTCGATGTGGATGCCTACCCACTCCTTTCGGTTTCCGACTTTTACTTGGAGGAAAATGTTTTGGAGCTGCGTAATCAAACATTAGAAAAGGAGTCATGCTCTCTGTGAATGCGTGTTCTCCAAAGACGGGGTATACTTTAAATCCGTCTCCTACCCAGTGTGGGATTTGTGCGGGAATGATTTTTGATAGACGTAATAGCATTGTTGGATCAGCGGAGCAAGTATTCTTTGCAGATGTATTGCTGGAACTCAGAGCTTTTGTTAGATTTTTTGAAAGGAATAGAAATATGAGGAGAATCGAGACTGTTGTATTATTTGTGAGTAATCCTTTCGACTTTACGGTCATTCTTTTTTTCTAAAAATGAGAAGATCGATGAGAAGTGCAAAAACTTTTTCCTTTGAACAGTTCAATTCATGCAGCAGGTATACGCAAGATACAAGTTATACGCAAAAAGAAAGTTCATCGTTTGGATAGGTATGATTCCTCAAGGAAGTGAATTCTCCAAAGAGATTATTAGCAAATATATAAAAAAAGGAATTTCTAAGAAGTCTAAAACAGCTCAAAGAAACTCCGCGAATGTGATGGAACAGGGTGACGTCGATCTGATTCGTTACTGGTGGGAACGTACACGATTTTGTTGATGAAAAAGTTGTAATTTTACGTAAAATTATACTAGGAACCAAGAAGTGGTGCCAAGAACTGGATGGGACCAAGAAATTGATTCTTAGACCAAGAAAACACCCTACTATACTAGTGTTACAGCAGTTATGCCATGGTTGCCATCATTGAAGCAATTATAATGGGGTTTTATTCTTGCATTTAATCCCCGTTCGTAATTATGTGTGACTATTCTTCTTATTGGAATAGCATGAAATTTGTTGAGAATCATATTCATCAAAGACTCTTGCGATCTATAGTTCCTGTACGTCACTTCCGACAAGAAACAGTCGGAATTTTCTATGAAGAATTGATAAAATGTTCCTGTTTAGTATTTAATAATCTGAAATGATGAAGGAGTGGATTATTATGTGACCGCTCTATTGAATTTTTAGTAAGATTCAAAATATGCAATATTGAGCAAATAGAGATACTGATTTACGAAAAGAAGAATATCTTAATTTTGTATTGACGTGAAGAATGGATTTAAAATGGGAGATATATATTTATTAGTATATGGGGAAAATTTAGTTGTGAAGAATGATCGATCATCACATGATGATTAAATTTAACATCATGTTAAAGTGTACCGAATCATCAAAAGGAAAACGAAAGTGAAGGAGGGTGGAAACATTATATGATAAATAATTATTGTTATTCTATTATGTTCGATATCAGATTGTCAACAAAGAACAGCAAATATTACATTTTGTAATAGAATCAATTTCGAAATTAATGCATGATTCTGTAAATGATTATTGTTATATCCGATATCTAATTTATCAGTCGGAATAAAAACTAAAGAACGAGATATCATTCCCCAGCCAATATAATGCTGCTAAGCAGGGAACGATTGCCACAAACAAATTGAATATACATGCTGATGGAACAATAAAAGTCCATGGATAAACCCCAGCCTTTCCAAATCGATGAGCTACCATATTCGATTCTACAGCATAAAGGGCAAACAAAGCTGTAGACGATTCTAAAGTCGTCTGTGAAGGATGTAACGATATCACAGTACTCCACCAATCCTGTCCTTTGCAACCAAATGCAAATGCATCAAATGCAAATACACATGCTAAAATCCCCGTCGCTAAAAGTCCTCTAGCTCGTAAAAGTTCTGTTTCTGTCATTTCCGGAGTCTCATGATGATTGTTATCACCATCCTTCAGTGTATCATTCTCCAACAACCATCGCCATGATGTAAGCCACGCCGCTGTCTTGGATCCCAACAAAGTCGAAACAGGGGCAGCTAATGAATATATATAAATAGCAAAAGCCAACCAAGCCAACACAACATCATTGTCCGAAAGCCATTGGGGACAGAAGGAGCATGTTCGTAAGGCCTGCCATGTCACAGCCGCCGAATAGAGACCTGCATAAAGAGTCACGGTAGGGTCATCTGTAATCCCCCTTCGAATCGATTCGATCCCAGTGTTGACATTGTATCCAATGGCTACTTGGACAAAGGATGCCATAGCATTCATGGCGCCCAAACCGATGGAGGCTTTGGTGATATTCTCATACGTAGTATCGTAGGATCCCAGAATATTGCAATAGGATAACGCAATTCCTGCAAATAAAAGAGGTAGGGCTAGAATATCTCTTGGATTGGAGATACTGGAAAACGCAGAAGGACGAAGATTCTTTGGAATATCCACTGAATCAGTGATGAGATAATCCTTGCTGGCGTCATAGGATCTGCATTTCAAGATATTCTCTTTTTCTGAAAATATGCGTTTCGTAATACAACTTCTCATGGAGATATCCTTCTCCCATGGAATATGTTGGGGAGTCATAGTTCCTCTCTTCGGGACGTCATTGTGTGTGGGTATAAATGCAAATGATGTTCTCATTGTTATCCAGATGGAAAAACACCAACATAATGATGGTCTTAAAATTGCAATCTTTGTTTTCATTTTCTTTCGCAACCAAAAGTAAGCTTCACACTGCTGAAGGTCTGTATAATCATGAAATATCAAATAGGTGAGTGAAATTTTTTTTCCAAGACTTGTGTCCAATATCATTCATAATTGTTGATATAAACTACTATTTGACTTGTAATCCAATGTACGGTAGTTCTTCTATTCTTGAAACAGCAACTTGCGTAGGCCTTAAAAATAGGAAACCCAGACTAAAAAATATCCTAGAACTAACTAACTTACGTAGAAAGGGGTTTGTTTTTTTTTGCACGCGTGCAATGCCAGTTTTCTTGCACGCTTTGGATTCAAAAATACTCATTGATCGATATTTTATATCTTCACTATTAGTTCACCTAATTATTTTTATATTTAGGGATGACCAAGATTTGGAAATTTTAGGCTTTTCATCATTTTTTTGTAAAAAATTCTGGCGCGCCCAAATTGGGCTTCTA